>Ga0075429_100000399_pt1 | contig 31997 bp, 31 predicted proteins | sample RhiMetdeltSRZDD3_FD_75295 | JGI IMG/M metagenome (GOLD analysis project Ga0075429, IMG submission 75295) | Populus rhizosphere microbial communities from Tennessee, USA - Rhizosphere MetaG P. deltoides SRZDD3 | ecosystem: Host-associated > Plants > Roots > Rhizosphere > Soil | place: USA...
ACAGGCCCTTCGACAAGCTCAGGACAGGCCCTTCGACAAGCTCAGGACAGGCCCTTCGACAAGCTCAGGACAGGCCCTTCGACAAGCTCAGGACAGGCCCTTCGACAAGCTCAGGACAGACCCTATGAAATCGTGCAGCGTCGTCGGCTCGCTCAGAGCCGCGCCAACCGTCCCCCAGCGAATCGCTCACAGGCTCGGAGGCCTGCCATGCTGTTCCACGTCGAGATGACCGTGCGCTTGCCGCACGACATGCCGCCCGCGCAGGCCGAGGCGCTGAAGGCGCGCGAGAAGGAGATCGCGCAGGCGCTGCAGCGCGCCGGCACCTGGCGCCACCTGTGGCGCATCGCCGGCCGCTACGCCAACGTGAGCGTGTTCGACGTGCCGGACAACGCGGCCCTGCACGACACGCTGATGGCGCTGCCCCTGTTTCCCTACATGGACGTCGAGGTCCGGCCCCTGTGCCGGCACGCCTCGTCGATCCATCCCGACGACCGCTGACCCCCACCCACCCCGGAGACATCCCATGAACAACGAATTCACCAAGGCGCAACTGCTGGAGCGCGTCACCACCGTGCGCGTCGCCGACGGCGACGCCCGCGTGCGCAAGATCACCGCGCGCATCGTCGGCGACCTGTTCCGCGCCATCGACGACCTCGACGTCACCCCCGACGAGTTCTGGGCCGGCATGGACTGGCTCACGCGCCTGGCGCAGAGCGGGCAGGTGGGCCTCATCACCGCCGGGCTCGGCTTCGACCGCCTGCTCGACATCCGCGCCGACGAGGCCGACGAGCGCGCCGGGCGCGCGGCCGGCACGCCGCGCGCCATCGAAGGCCCGCTGTACGTCGCCGGTGCGCCGCTGTCCAAGGGCGAGGTCCGGCTCGACGAGGGCGAGCCGCCGCGCGGCGAGGTCTTCGTCATGGAAGGCCGCGTGCTCGACACCGCGGGCAAGCCCGTGGCCGGCGCGATCATGGACGTGTGGCACGCCAACGAGCACGGCCGCTACTCCCACTTCGACCCGTCGCAACCGGAGTACGCGCTGCGCCGGCGCATCGAGACCGACGCCGAGGGCCACTATCGCTTCCGCAGCTTCCTGCCCCCGGGCTACGCCATCCCCCCGGACAGCCCGACCTCCGAGCTGTTCGCCGCGCTCGGCCGCCACGGCAATCGCCCGGCGCACGTGCACTTCCTGGTCGCCGCACCCGGCCTGCGCACGCTCACCACGCAGATCAACATCCCCGGCGACACCTTCATCGACGACGACTTCGCCTTCGCCACGCGCGACGGGCTGATCCTGGCGCTGGAGAAGGCCACGCCGCCGAAGGGCTACGAGTCGCTCGGCATCACGAAGCCGTTCACCCGCTCGCGCTTCGACTTCGTCATGCAGCCGGCCGCCGACGCCGCCGAGTCGTCGCCGAAGGCGCGCGTCGCCCGCGCCGTCGGCTGAGCCGCTCGCTTTCGCGCACACCGCCGCGCAGCCTGCGCGGCGGACCGGCCCGCCGGTCCGCCGCGGGGACGAGCTCGGCCCACACACCCAGGCGCCGCACTCCCGGTCGAGACGACGCGCGCCGCACCGACGACAGGAGATGAACGTGATCCCGATCTTCCCGGCCACCTCGACGAAGCCCCGCCACCTCGACGCCCTGCTCGAGGACGACCCGACCCGGCACCTGCACCGGCTCGACCGCTCGGTGTTCACCGACGAGCAGCTGTTCGAGCTCGAGCTGAAGTACATCTTCGAGGGCAACTGGGTCTACCTGGCGCACGAGAGCCAGATCCCGAACGTCAACGACTACCTCACGGTGCACATCGGCCGTCAGCCGGTGGTGATCACGCGCAGCAAGGACGGCCGGCTGAACGCGCTCGCCAACACCTGCACGCACCGCGGCGCGATCCTCTGCCGCCACAAGAAGGGCAACAAGTCCAGCTTCACCTGCCCCTTCCACGGCTGGACCTTCAGCAACAGCGGCAAGCTCCTCAAGGTCAAGGACAACAACGCCGAGGCCGGCTACCCGCCGAGCTTCAACTGCGAAGGCAGCCACGACCTGCAGCGGCTCGGCGCGTTCGCCAGCTACCGCGGCTTCCTGTTCGGCAGCGTCAACCCCGACGTCGTGCCGCTCGAGGAGCATCTGGGCGAGGCCGCCAAGATCATCGACCTCATCGTCGACCAGTCGCCCGAGGGCATCGAGGTGCTGCGCGGCACGTCGACCTACACCTTCGACGGCAACTGGAAGCTCACCGCCGAGAACGGCGCCGACGGCTATCACGTCTCGTCGGTGCACTGGAACTACGCGGCCACGACCAGCCGGCGCAGCGCCGACGGCAAGGTCGACACCGTCAAGGCGATGAACGCCGGCAAGTGGGCCCAGCAGGGCGGGGGCTCGTACTCGTTCAAGAACGGCCACCTGCTGCTGTGGACCAACTGGTCCAACCCGGAGGACCGCCCGCTCTACGCCCAGCGCGACGAGTGGGTCGCGAAGTTCGGCGCCGCGCGCGCCGACTGGATGCTCGGCAAGTCGCGCAACCTGTGCCTGTACCCGAACGTCTACCTGATGGACCAGTTCAGCTCGCAGATCCGCGTGGTGCGCCCGATCTCGGTCGACAAGAGCGAGGTCACCATCTACTGCATCGCCCCGAAGGGCGAGGCGCCCGAGGCGCGCTACCGCCGGCTGCGCCAGTACGAGGACTTCTTCAACGCCACCGGCATGGCCACGCCCGACGACCTGGAGGAGTTCCGTTCCTGCCAGCGCGGCTACGCGGCGCGCGCGGTGAAGTGGAACGACATGAGCCGCGGCGCGATGCACTGGGTCGAGGGCCCGGACGCGACCGCCGACCTGATCGGCCTGAAGCCCGAGCTCAGCTGCGTCAAGACCGAGGACGAGGGCCTGTACATCGGCCAGCACGAGTACTGGCTCGAGACCATGAAGAAGGCGGTGCTCGCCGAGCAGGAAGGAAACGCGTGATGCTGTCCTACCAAGCCATCCAGGCCTTCGTGTACGGCGAGGCCCGCGCGCTGGACGAGGCCCGCTGGGCCGACTGGCTCGCCCACTATGCCGACGACGTGGAGTTCTTCATGCCGTCGTGGGACGACGACGACCAGCTGACGACCGACCCGCGCAACGAGGTCTCGCTCATCTACTACCCGAGCAAGCAGGGGCTGGAGGACCGCGTGTTCCGCATCCAGACCGACCGCTCCAGCGCCACCACGCCGGACACGCGAACGGGCCACGCGATCCACAACCTGGAGGTGCTGGAGCAGGACGACGCGCGCTGCACGATCACCTTCAACTGGACGACGCACAGCTTCCGCTACGACATCGTCGACGTCTACTTCGGCACCTCGCAATACACGCTGGACACGAGCGGCGAGCGCCCGCTCATCAAGCGCAAGTACGTGGTGCTGAAGAACGACTACATCCACCACCTGCTCGACATCTACCACATCTGAGGCGAGGGCACACGCCAGTCGCCGCCGGGCCGCCCCAAGGCGACCACGCCCCCTCGGGGGGCCGACGCCGAAGGCGTCTTGGGGCCAACAAGGAGACAACCCATGACCTACCAGATTGCCCTGCAGTTCGAGGACGGTGTGTCGCGCATCATCCCGTGCGAGCCGAACGAGCTGGTCGCGGACGCCGCGTACCGCGCCAAGATCAACGTTCCGATCGACTGCCGCGACGGCGCCTGCGGCACGTGCAAGTGCCATTGCGAGAGCGGCACCTACACGCTCGGCGAGTACATCGAGGACGCGCTCGCCGAGGACGAGGCCGCCGAGGGCTTCGTGCTCACCTGCCAGATGAAGCCCACCTCCGACTGCGTGGTGCGCGTGCCGGCCTCGTCGGCCGCGTGCAAGACCGCGGTCGGCTCGCACGGCGGCCGGCTGACGCGCATCGCGCGCGACTCGGCGACGACGGTGTCGTTCGCGCTGCAGGCCGAGCGCCCGCTCGCCTTCCTGCCCGGGCAGTACGTGAACCTGCAGGTGCCGGGCAGCAAGGAGATGCGCTCGTATTCGTTCAGCTCGGCGCCGAACCGCTGCGAGCTGGCGTTCCTCATCCGCGACGTTCCCGGCGGCCTGATGAGCAGCTACATGCGCGCCAAGGCCCGGCCGGACGACTTCCTCATGTTCACCGGCCCCTACGGCAGCTTCTACCTGCGCCCGACGGTGCGGCCCGTGCTCATGCTCGCCGGCGGCACCGGCCTCGCGCCGTTCCTGTCGATGCTGCAGTGGCTGAAGGACAACCCCACCGACCAGCCGATCCGCCTCGCCTACGGCGTGAACGGCAACGACGACCTCGTGGAGCTCGACACCCTCGCCGCGATGAAGGCGGCGCTGCCCGACTTCGACTGGTTCACCGTCGTGGTGGACCCGGCGAGCGGCCATCCGCGGCTCGGCTACGTCACGGATCACCTGACGGCCGACCACCTGAACGACGGCGACGTCGACGTCTACGTCTGCGGGCCGCCGCCGATGGTGGACGGCGTGCGCCGGTGGATGGCCGGCTGCGGCGTCGCGCCCAGGAGCTTCCACTACGAGAAGTTCGCGTCGGCCAACGAGGCGGTGGCGGCATGAACGGGCGGCAGCGTTTCGCCGGGAAGGCGGCGGTCGTCACGGGCGCCGCGCAAGGCATCGGCCGCGGCGTCGCGCTCGCCATCGCGGCCGAGGGCGGCCACGTGCTGGCGGTGGACCGCGCGTCGCTGGTCCACGAGGTCGTGGCCGGGATCGCGGCGGCGGGCGGCACGGCCGCCGGCTTCGAGGCCGACCTCGAGACCTTCGCCGGCGCACAGGCCGCGATCGGCGAAGCGCTCGAGCGCTTCGGCCGCGTCGACGTGCTGGTCAACAACGTCGGCGGGACGATCTGGACCAGGCCGTTCGATCGCTACGGCGAGGACGAGATCGAGCGCGAGATCCGCCGCTCGCTGTTCCCCACGCTGTGGTGCTGCCGCGCGGTGCTGCCCTCGATGGTGGCGCGCCGCAGCGGCACCATCGTCAACGTGTCGTCGATCGCCACGCGCAGCATCCACCGCGTGCCCTATGCGGCGGCGAAGGGCGGCGTGAACGCGCTCACGGCGTCGATCGCGATGGAGCAGGCCGGCAACGGCATCCGCATCAACGCCACCGCCCCCGGCGGCACCGAGGCGCCGCCGCGCCGGATCCCGCGCAATGCCGCGCAGCCCTCGCCCGAGGAGCAGGCCTGGTACCAGGGCATCGTCGACCAGACGAAGGCCTCGAGCCTGATGCACCGCTACGGAACGATCGACGAGCAGGTCGCGCCGATTCTGTTCTTCGCCTCCGACGAGTCGTCCTACATCACCGGCAGCGTGCTGCCGGTGGGCGGCGGCGACCTCGGCTGATCGAACCAAGAGACCCACTGGAGACATGCCATGCGCTACATCGACCTGCACGAACGGTCCGACAACGCCCGCTTCGGAAGCCTGCACCGCACGGTGCTCTTCTGGTGCGCGCTGATCATCATCTGCGACGGCTACGACCTGGCGGTCGCGGGCATCGCCCTGCCGTCGATCATGAAGGAGATGGGGGTGAGCGCCACCAACGCCGGCTTCATGGTCAGCTCGGCGCTGTTCGGCATGATGGCCGGCGCCATCGTGTTCGGCACCATCGCCGACCGGATCGGGCGGCGCTGGGCGATCAGCCTGTGCATCGGCCTGTTCAGCGTCTTCACCGCGGCCGCCGGCCTGGCGCACGACCCGGTGACCTTCAGTGCGATGCGCTTCCTGGCCGGGCTCGGCATCGGGGGCGTGATGCCCAACGTCGTGGCGCAGATGACCGAGTACTCGCCGCGCCGCATGCGCAGCACCCTGGTGACGCTCATGTTCAGCGGCTATGCCGTGGGCGGCATGCTGGCCGCGCTCCTGGGCAAGGGGCTGATCGAGACGTACGGCTGGGCCTCGGTGTTCCTCGCCGCCGGCCTGCCGGTGCTGCTGATCCCCTTCGTCATGAAGTCGCTGCCCGAGTCGATGGCCTACCTCGTCAAGCGCAACCGCGTCGACGCGCTGAAGTCGATCGCGGCCCGCCTGGACCCGGGCTACCGGCCGCAGGCCGGCGACCGCTTCGACCTGCCGCGCGAGACCGCGGTCCAGGATGCGCCGATCAGCCAGCTGTTCCGGCAGGGGCGCAGCTTCAGCACCGTGATGTTCTGGATCGCCTTCTTCATGTGCCTGTTCATGGTCTACGCGCTCAGCTCGTGGCTCACCAAGCTGATGGCCGGCGCGGGCTACAGCCTGGGCTCGGCGCTGACCTTCGTGCTGGTGCTGAACTTCGGCGCGATGCTGGGCGCGGTGGGCGGCGGCTGGCTCGCCGATCGCTTCCACATCAAGCACGTGCTGGTCGGCATGTACGTGCTCGCGGCCGTGTCGATCACGCTGCTGGGAACCCCGGTGCCCACCGGCGTGCTGTTCCTGCTCGTCGGCCTGGCGGGTGCGTCGACCATCGGCACGCAGATCGTCACCTACGCCTATGTCGGCCAGTTCTACCCGATGGCGGTACGCTCCACCGGCATCGGCTGGGCCTCCGGCGTCGGGCGCAGCGGCGCCATCCTGGCCCCGATCGTGATCGGCACGCTGGTCGGCATGGCGCTGCCGCTGCAGCAGAACTTCGTGGCCATCGCGATCCCGGCGGTGATCGCCGCGGTCGCCGTCGCGCTGGTCGACCACCGGCGCGCCAGCGGCGTGCAGCGCGGCGTGCCGAGCCCCGCGTCCGCCGCCCGCGTTGCGGCGGCACCGCTCGTCGCCGGCGACTGAGCCGTCTCCCGGTCCCTCGGACGGCGCGACTGCGCGGACACCGGATGACCGGCACCTTCCCACCCTCATCGAATGGCGCTCGCCCCATGACCCCTTGCATCATCACCGTGGCCATCACCGGCTCGCTTCCGCGCAAGAAGGACAACCCCGCCGTGCCCATCTCGGTCGCGGAACAGATCGAATCGACGCACGAGGCGTTCGAGGCGGGCGCGACGCTCGTGCACCTGCACGTGCGCAACGACGACGAAACTCCCACCTCGGCGCCCGAACGCTTCGCGCTCGTGCTGGAGGGCATCCGCACGCATTGCCCCGGCATCGTCACCCAGGTGTCGACCGGCGGCCGCTCGGGAGCCGGACGCGAGCGTGGCGCCATGCTGCACCTGAAGCCCGACATGGCGTCCCTCGCGACCGGCTCGGTCAACTTCCCGACCCGCGTCTACGAGAATTCGCCCGATCTCGTCGAGTGGCTGGCCGACGAGATGCGCGCGCACGGCGTCAAGCCGGAGGTCGAGGCCTTCGACCTGTCGATGATCTTCCAGGCCGCGGCGATGCAGAAGGCCGGCCGGCTGCACGGCGGCTCGCTGCACATCCAGTTCGTGATGGGCGTGAAGAACGCGATGCCGGTCGACCGCGAGGTGCTCGAGTTCTACGTCAAGACGCTGCGCCGCCTGGCGCCCGACGCGACCTGGACGGGCGCGGGCATCGGGCGCGACCAGCGCACGTTGCAGCAGTGGTCGCTGGAGCTGGGGGGCCACTGCCGCACCGGTCTCGAAGACAACGTGCGGCTCGACCGCGCAACGCTGGCCCCCTCGAACGCCGCGCTGGTGCGCCAGCTCGTGCAACTGTGCGCCGAACGCGGCCGCCGGCCCGCCACGCCGGCCGAGGCGCGCGCCCTGCTGTCGCTGCCGGCCGCCGCCTGAGCTGGCGGCGATCGGGAGGAACGCGACGACGCCCTTGCAGGCGGGTGGGGCCTGCGTGCGCGCGCGACGTCGATGCCGAGCCCGCCTCAGAAGGCGTTGTAGGCCACCCCGACGAACGGCGTCGTCGATCCCTCCGCACGCAATGCACCGATGCGCCAATACCAGCGCTCGGCCGGCAGCGGCAGCCTCAGGCCGGCGCCGATCGACTCGTAGCCGCGATCGTGATAGTGGGTGAGCTCGACCGCGACGCCACGCGCGAACGCGTGCTGCAGCACCAGCAGCCGGGACTGCCGGAAGCTCGATGCCTGCACGAGCCCGTAGTAGTGGCCGACGGGCGTCGGGCCGAACCATTCCGCCTGCGCGCGCACGGAGACCGCGGAGCGGCTCGGCTCCGGACCGCTGCGATCCTCGAAGCGGTCGAGACCCGCGCCGGCGCCGACGACCCACGCGTGCGGGCCGTCGACCACGGCCCATCGGGCGACGCCGCTCAGGCCCAGCGCCGAGCCGGTGCGCCAGCGTGTGGCCGCCGCGGTCACCTGGGGCGACGGACGTCCCGCTTCGGAGGGGCGCAGGGATTGGACCGCCACCACCGTGGTGGACGAACGCGACGCGTCGAGCTGGGCGAAGTCGATGGCGTGGCATGGGCTCGCCAGCACGAATCCCGAGCCGGCGAACGCGGCGGCGCCGCGACGAAATCGCGCGGATCGCGGCCCGCGCCGGGCCATGGGCTTGACGTTGTTCATGTGCGCACGAGGGGTCGGACGGGCTCGGGCGATGCAGCGGACGTCGACCCGAGGTCGACGAGCATGCTCTCGGCCGATCTGATCCGGTACAGGAACGCCGACGACGCATTGAGGCTGTCGTCCGGCAGCGACACCAGGACGACCCACCCGTAGCGCGCCGCGGGGCGATCGAACAGGCGAACCTGGAGCGGAAGCCCCGGCGGAAGGGGCGAATAGCTCAACAGGAACGGGTCGTCGCCCGCAGGCTGCCCGGCCGACACGAGGACCGGCATCAGCGACTGCTGCTGCAGGATCTCCGCGCCGTTCCAGCGCATGCCGGCGAGCGCCTCCCGGCGCGGGCCCTGGACGAGGCGCGGCAGCATCAGCGACATGGGTGTCGGCGCCTGGTCGCTGAGCCCGTTGATCTTCCACTGCAGGTCGGACCCGAAGAGGAACGACTCCAGGCGGTGCGTCGCGGCCTCGGAGAGCACGAACGAGAAGCCGGCTGCCGGCGGCGCGGGCTGCGCCGCGCCGGACGACGGGGCCGATCGCATCTTCGCCGCGAAGACCAGCGGGCCGTCGGGCAGCACCAGGTGACCCTCGACGGTATCGCCCACGGCCAGGTGCCCGGGCAGCGCGCCATGGAACCGGAAGCCGGACGCGGAGACGTCATCGAGGCATCCCGGCCACTCGACGCCTTCGCGCGTCGTCAGCTTCGCGGTGAGCGGCACGGGAAAGCGGTAGCCGCTGCGCTTGTTGCGCTGGGTGACGCTGGTGAAGGACAGCACGCACAGGGCCAGCATCGCATTGACCCCCGCCCAGATGGCGTTCGCGAACAGGCTTTCCATCGGCATGCGGTCACCCGCGTAGAGCCACAGCCCGACCGGAACCGCCAGCACGTTGAGCGACAGCACCGACCACTGCGGCAGCGTGAAGCGGCGCCAGCGCGCGATGAAGGCGCCCTTGGCCGTCACGCGGAACTTGCGGGTCGGCGCGATCAAGGCGAGCGTCGCCCAGGCGAACGCGGCGAAGCGGGCCATGTTGTACTGCTCGACCTGGAACACGCGCCCGTAGCCGCGGCCCACCTCGGAGAAGGTCCAGAACGTCAGCACGTAGTACGGGATGAAATGGGCGATGAAGTCGGGCAGCGTCGACAGCAGCGGCAGGGTGCCCGTCGTCAGCACGAACACCGGCGTCAGGTAGAAGACGGCGCGCTGCCAGCCGTCGAAGTACGTCACCGCCGACGCGAAGTAGTTGATGCGCTGGGCCAGCGTCAGTCCCTTGTGCAGCAGCAGGCCTTCCGTGCGCCACACGTGCATGGCCCCCTGTCCCCAGCGGATGCGCTGGGACAGGAACGGCTCGATCGACTCGGGCGCCAGGCCGAAGGCCAGCGCTTCCGAGTGGTACACGGACTTCCAGCCCTTCGCGTGGATCCGCACCGACGTGTGCAGGTCCTCGGTGATCGTGCCGGTCGCGAAGCCGCCGATGTCGTCCAGCGTGCGGCGTCGCACCACGGCGCAGCTGCCGCAGAAGAACGCGGAGTTCCAGAAATCCTTGCCGCGCTGGATGACGCGGAAGAACAGCGACTGCTCGGTCCACAGCGTGGTGCGCCCGCGCTTGCTGCGGTGCTGGTACGAATCCAGGTTGTAGAAGTCCTGCGGCGTCTGCACGAACCCGACGCGCGCATCGTTGAAGTAGCCGAGGGTCTTCAGCAGGAAGTCGCGCCGCGGCGCATGGTCGGCGTCGAAGATGGCGACGAACTCGGCGGCACTGTGCTGCAGCGCGTTGTTCAGGTTCCCCGCCTTCGCATGCCGGTTGTCCGCCCGGCTCAGGTAGCGGCAACCCAGCTGCGCGGCCAGCTTCGCCATTTCCGGGCGCCGTCCGTCGTCGAGCAGCCAGGTCTGGTGCGCATAGTCCATGGCCTTGGCCGCCAGCAGCGTGCGGCGCACCAGGGCGACCGATTCGTTGTACGTGGGGATGAAGACATCCACGCTCAACGCCGCCGGCACCGGCGGCGAGACGCGCCGGGTGAGCCGCCAGCACATGAACACGTGCATCACGGCCGTCTGGAAGCCGAAGCATTCGGCGACGTACACCAGCCACCACAGCACCGGGGCGTCGGGGTTGTACGTGCCGAGTCGCCAATGCAGATACCAGAGGCTGGCGGCGAGGAAGAAGACGGCCAGCCACTTCCTCGGCGTTTCGAGGCCCACGAACGGAACCCGCGGATCGCTTGTCGCCACCACCGAAGCAGAGGGGCGACGGCTGAGGAAAGACATAACAGCCTCTCTAGTTACCTATCGAAACCGAATGTATCCTCGACGAAGCGATGACCCTGCCCCCCACCCGCGGGGCGCGACGGCATGGGCCCGGAGAATTCGTGAGCAATGTCACGAATCGATCGCCGGGGCGGGGATGGCGCGCAACATCATGGCCGAGCATTCACCGGCGTTTCGATACGACGCCGGCGCGCGCCCCGGGGCAGCGTCGATGCGCATCGATGCCGGGGTCGTGATACGCCGAGTAATTAGACGTTACAAGAGCGGCACGGCCCGGTCGCTTGCCGTGTGGCGCGACGCGCGCCCCCGGCCGATGCAGTGAATCGCCCCGGGACCGGCCCTCAAGGACGCGCCGATGCGACAGCCGTCGTGTCCGCCGCGCATCCGTTGGCCTGGAAGCACGACGCCCGCGACACCAGGTCGCGGCCCAGCACGATGCGCAGGTTGCTGCGCAGGCCGGCAGAGGCGTGCGGCCCGGGCTCGATGGCCGCCGGCATCCGGCGGGCAAGGCGCTGCGCTTCCTCCCGATGACCGTGCCGGTACTGGATCACCGTGTGCGCCTGCGTGAACGGGCGCTGGTTGGTCAGGCGGTCCACCTGCACGCCATGCACCGTCGCGAGCCAGCGGCCCACCTTCTCGGCCATGCGCGGCGTGCCGTTGCCGTTGCTCACCTCCACGCTGGAGATCGGCATCGGCGGGATCGTCGCGGTCCCGGACGCCGCCGCGCCCGGCGCCGGGGTGGCGCCCGCCACGCTCGAGGGCGGCGCGGTGACGATCGGCGCGGTGACGACCGACCCGGTGACGACCGGTGATGTGACGGCCGGTGCGGTGACGAACGGCGCCTCGACGGCCGGCGCGGGCGACACGCCATCCGCGAGCCGGCCGGGCGATGGCGACGCCACGGTCGCGATGCCGGCAGGGGTGTCCATCGCGGCGGTGGGAGAGGGCGCTGGCGCAGCTTGCGCCTGCGCCGTGGCGACCGGCGCCGGCGTGCCGGCGTCGCTCGCCAGCGCGAGACGCAGGTTGGCCGCCGCGCCTTCGTTCTCGCCGTCGAGCGCGACCGCGGCCTGCAGCGCCGTGACCGCGTCGTGCGCCTTGCCCCCGAGCAGCAGCACGTAGCCCAGGTTGTTGAGGATGTGGGCCTGCGCGGGCGCGAGCGCCACCGCCTGTCGCAGCGTGATCTCGGCATCCGCATGACGGCCGCTGCGCGCGAGCGCGACACCCAGCGCGTTGTAGGCCTCGACGTATCCCGCGTCGGCGGCGATCGCCTTGCGGTACGCGTCGATCGACTTGTCCCATTGCTCGGAGCCGTCGAAGTAGCGTCCCAGGCCGTAATACGCCAGCGCCGACTGCATCACGTGATTCACCCGGTACACGGGCTCGAGCTTCCACACCGGCCGGCCCTGGCCATCGAACGATGCGCAGCCGGCCACGGCGAGCGCCGCGCCGGCCACCAGGGCCAGGCCCAGGCGACGCGGGGGGCAGCTCCCCGGATCACGCGTGGCGGCCGTGCGCGCACGACGCCGCGGTCCGGCGGTGGCGCGTTGCGGCGCCGAATGAACCGTGGGAACGACATCGAACTTGCATTGGAAACGCACGGCGCATCCCTCGTGGTTGTCGTGAGCGGTCAGTTCGTGCCTGCCATCGTGGGCAGCAGCACGCGGTAGATCTGGATCATCGCGGGCCCCATGAGGACCAGCATGAGCGACGGGAAGATGAAGAAGATCAGCGGGAACAGCAGCTTCAGCGCGATCTTGGCCGCGGCCTCTTCCGCCTTCTGCCGGCGCCGCGTGCGCAGCATGTCGGCATGCACGCGAAGCGCCTGCGCGATGCTCGTGCCGAAGCGCTCGGCCTGGATGATCATGGAAACGAAGCCGTCGACTTCCTCCACGCCGGTGCGGATCGCCAGGTTGCGCAGCGCCCGGTCGCGCGGCGCGCCGGCGCGCAGCTCGAGGTTGACCAGGCGCAGCTCGTCGCTCAGGACCTCGCTCTTGTGCACGATGTCGTCCGCCACGCGGGTCAGGGCGGCTTCGGTGCCGAGCCCGGCCTCGACGCACACCGTCATCAGGTCCAGCGCATCCGGAAAGTTCTCGAAGATCTCCAGCTGCCGGGCCTTCACCATGCGGGTCAGGACGAAGTTCGGCAGGTAGTAGCCGAGCGCGGCGGGCAGGAGCAGGGCGAGCAGCAGGTCGTTGCCGACCAGCGTGGACTGGCTCACCGTCAAGCCGGCGAAGGCGAGCAGCGGCAGGGCGAGCGCCAATGCCGTCTTGGCACCGAAGAACGCGGCCGGCGCGGCCGCCGTGCGGATCCCGGCCATGACGAAGCGCCGCCGCAATGCCGAGACCTCGAAGCCTTCCTCCGGCGTGGAGAGCTTGCCCAACGTCCCGGTGGCGCGCGCCACCCGCTCGATCCAATCCCCGCCCGGAGTCGCCTCGGCGGGGTGGCCCGCCCCCACCTGCTTGAGGCGTCCGGTGAGCGCATTGCCGCCCACCCGCTGCGCGAGCCAGACCGTGGCCGCGACGGTGCCGACGAAAATCAGCGTGAGAAATGCGATCTGCAACATCGACATGGGTGCTCCTCAGACGCGGATGCGGATGATCTTTCGCATCCACCAGACGCCCAGCCCCATCAGCAGGAGCGCTCCGCCCACCATCTTCTGGCCGAAGGGATCCGTGAAGAGGACCGCCGTGTAGCCCGGATTGGCGACCTGGATGACGCCGCCCACGCAGAACGGCAGCAGGCCCAGGATCCATGCGGACAGCCGGCCTTCGGCCGACAGCGTCCTCACTTCGCCGAGCAGCTTCAGGCGCCCGCGCACGATGCCGGCGATGTTGTCGAGCAGCTCGGCCAGGTTGCCGCCGGACTCGCGCTGGATCATCACCGCGATGACGAAGTAGCGCAGGTCGTCGATCGGCACCCGGTTCGACAGGCGCATCAGCGCTTCGCTCTGCGGAACGCCGAAATTGGCCTCGTCGAACAGGATCCGGAACTCGCGGCCGATGGGATCGGCCATCTCGTCGGCGACCATCTTCACGGCGGTCGGGAACGCGTGCCCGGCGCGCAGCGCGCGGCCCATCAGGTCCAGCGCCTCGGGAATCTGCCGCTCGAAGCGTCGGATGCGCTCCGTGATGCGGCGGTTCAGCCAGATCCAGGGCAGCCAGGCCAGGCCCCCGCCCACGACGAGGGAGAACGTCCACGGCTTGGCGAGCACCCACGGCACGGCCGCGCCGGCCAGCGCCAGCGCTGCGCTCCAGACGATCAGCTCGCCGGCGCTGCGTCCGGTTCCCGACGTCTCGACCCGATGGACCAGCGCGGCGCCGCGCGGCAACGCGGGCAGCAGGAGCTCGTCGATCCAGGGCCAGCGGCGCTCCACCGCCTGGCGCTCGATCGACACGGTCGCCTGGACGGGCGCGCCCTCCAGCGTGCGCAGCCGCGAGGCCAGGCGGCGCGCCTCCGCGCTGCGCGTCGAGGCCCACAGCAGGAAGACGCCCTCGAGCGCGCCGGCGACGGCGACGAACATGAGCACGCCGAACAGGATGTAGGTGGCGTCCACGGTCACTCCATGCGGCGCGACGGATCGAACAGGGACTCCGGCAGCTGGATGCCGCGCGCCTTCATGCGCTCGACGAAGCGCGGCCGCACACCGGATGCCTGGAAGTGGCCGAGGACCCGGCCCTCGCTGTCCACGCCGGTCTGGCGGTAGGTGAAGATGTCCTGCATGGTGATGACGTCGCCCTCCATGCCCGTGATCTCCGAGATGCTCGTCACCTTGCGCTTGCCGTCGGTGAGGCGGTTGGCCTGGACGATCACGCCCACCGCGGACGCGATCTGCGCCCGCGCCACCTTGGGCGGCAGGTTGTTGCCGCCCATCGCCAGCATGTTCTCGAGCCGGCCGAGCGCGTCGCGCGCGGTGTTGGCATGGATCGTCGTCATCGAGCCTTCGTGGCCGGTGTTCATCGCCTGCAGCATGTCGATCGCCTCGGCGCCGCGCGTCTCGCCGAGGATGATGCGGTCCGGGCGCATGCGCAGCGCGTTGCGCACCAGGGCGCGCGGCGTGACCTCGCCGCGTCCCTCGATGTTGGGCGGACGCGTCTCCAGGCGCACGACGTGGGGCTGGCGCAGCTGCAGCTCGGCGGCGTCCTCGATGGTGACGATGCGCTCGCCGTGGTCGATGAAGCCCGACATCACGTTGAGCAGCGTCGTCTTGCCGCTGCCCGTGCCCCCGGAGATGATCATGTTCATCTCGGTCGTGGCCAGCGCCTGCAGCACCTGCGCCATCTCGGGCGTGAACGACTTGTACTGCACCAGGTCCTCGATCGTGAGCGGCACGACCGAGAAGCGCCGGATCGACATGACGGGGCCGTCCAGCGCCAGCGGCGGGATGATGACGTTGACGCGCGAGCCGTCGGGCAGCCGCGCGTCGGCCATCGGGCTCGATTCGTCCACCCGGCGACCGACCCGCGACACGATCTTGTCGATGATCTTCATCAGGTGATCGTCGTCGGAGAACGTCACGTCGGTCACCGCCAGCTGGCCCTTGCGCTCCACGTACACCTGGCGCGCGCCGTTGACGAGGATGTCCGAGACCGTCGGGTCGGCGAGCAGCGGCTCCAGCGGCCCGAGCCCGAGCATCTCGTGCTGGACGTCGCGCACGAGGGTGCGTCGCTCCGCCGCGTTGACGACGACGTTCTCCTCCAGCAGCAGGCGCTCGACGAGCTGGCTCAGCTCCTCGCGCACGCGCTCGGGGCTCATGCCTTCCAGCGCTTCGAGGTCGATGCGCTCGAGCAGCAGCTGGTGCACGCGCGTCTTCAGCCGCTGGTACGTCGCCGAGGCGTGTGCCGGCGCCTCCTGCGCCGCGCGCGCGGCGCCCCAGGCGGGCGCCGGGGCCGGCGCGGAGGAAAGTCGGTCTCGAAGGCTCATGGTGTGCAAGGTCCTCGCGAACTCAGGCGTTGCCGAAGATGGTGCTCAGCCAGCTGTCCTTCTTCGCCCGCTCGGCGGGCGACAGACGCTGGGCCAGGTCGAGCAGCGCGCGTGTGACCGGGCTCTTCTTCGCCATCCGGTCGATGGGCACGCCCTGGTTGACGGAGGCCGTGACGCCGGCGAAGTGGTTGGGCACCGTCGCGATCGTCTTCACGCCGAGCGTCTGCTGAAGCGATTCCAGGCCGATGTCGCCGTTCTTCTGGAAGCGGTTCACCAGCCATTGGATCTTCTGCGGCGCATAGTCGAGCGAACGGAACAGGTCGCGCAGGCGCCTGGCGTCGCGCACGTTCGGCACGCTCAGCTGGAGCACCGGCAGGATGGTGGTGGCCAGGTCCAGCGCGCGCAGGCTCACGGCGTTGATGGTGCGGCCGACATCGATCACGACGTAGTCGAACATCTGCCGCGCCTGGTTGATGATCGCCTCCACGTGCTCGGCCTGCACTTCCAGCGCCTGGCTGATCTCGTCGGGCGCCGGCAGGACGCTCAGCGTGCCGCTCACCTGCACCATCGCCGCTCGCAGCAGCTCGGCGTCGAGCCGCGCCACGTTGCGCGCCACCTCCGCCACATTGCTCGACGGCGTGTGGTCGCTCAGCATCAGCAGGGCGTCGCCGAACTGCAGGTCGAGGTCGATCAGCGCGACGGTGCGGCCGTCGCGCGCCGAGAGCACGTGCGCGACGTTCGCGGCCAGGAAGCTGGAGCCGCTGCCGCCCTTGCAGGCCATGAAGGCCAGCACCTCGCCCAGCTCGGCGGGCGCGCCGACCGGCCGGTGCTTGCGCGCCGCGCGCTGTACCGCCGCCTGCAGCGCGGCGGAGTCGGTCGGCGGCGGCAGCACCTCGCGCACGCCGACGCGCATGGCCTTCAGCAGGAACTCGGCGTCGTTGTCGGACGAGATCACGATCGTCTCGACGTCCGGCCGCGCATTCGTGAACTCGCCGACGGAATCGAGCTCGTCCAGGTCGACGCCGTCGAGCACGAGCAGGTTCGGGCGACTGCCGTTGACGGCCCGCGGCAGCTCCGACATCGCCGAGACGGCGGTGAGCACGTCGAGATCCGGGCTGCTGGCGCGAACGAGGTCGGCCACGTGCTGCGCCCGCTGCAGGTTCGCAGCGACGATCTTGATCTTCATGGAATGGTTGCTCACGGCGGACCTCTCAGCTGCAGATGGGATTGCCAGCGCTTTGCATGAATTCCTTCGGCAACGTCGTCTGGAATGGGGCGATCGGGATCGACAACGGCACGAAGGGAATGATCGGCACGTGGGTGTAGCCCGAGAGCGTGACCCGGACCGACTTGCACGTCGCCGGGCTGCAGGTATTGGGTGCGTTGCCCGGATCGAGGTAGTCGATGGTCACGTCCGAGGCCTTCAGGTAAGGCAGCCGTTCACGCATGCGGTCGACGATGCTCGTGTCGCCCATGTCGCAGACGACGGCCAGGCGCGCGCCCAGGCGCGTCGCTTCGGCGGCGGCGTTCCACGTCCAGAGCAGGCGCGACATCTCGACCGCGCCCATCAGCAGCGTGAAGAACAGCGCGGCCACGACGGCGAACTCCACCGCGGCCACGCCGCGCTGGCGGGCTCCGGAAGTTCGCCCCTTCGACACGCTCAGGGCAGGCTTTGGGGCGGCCCGGCGGCTCACAGCTGCGACCTCATGGTGACCGCGATGTCGCTGAAGTCCAGCGTCGCCGGCGCCACGTACGTGACGATCGAGTTGTACGTGTAGCCCGAGATGCGCACCGTCACGAGATTGACCACGCCCGAGCCGGTGGGCACGCTGTCCTGCGTGTCGATCGCCACCATCGCCGTCGTGAGCCCGGGCGCGAGCGGCGAGCCCGTGCCCTCGATGTTGCCGTACACGGCGAGGTTGCGCGCCTGGCCCTGCGGGTCGGGGTTGGTGGGCAGCACCGTCGTGAGGTGGCGTGCCGCGTCGCGCGCCGCCTTGTCGATCGCGTTGTACGTGTAGATGGCCCGGCCGTATTCCGTCACGCCGAAGGTGAGCGTGAGCAGGGGCACCAGCATCATTCCCAGCTCGACGGCGGCGACGCCATGCATCCGGCGGCGCGACGTCGTTCCTCCACGCGTTCTCATCGTGTGCACCTCGGCTCACTGCACCAGCCCGGGCACGAGCGGCCCGATGCTGCCCGCCCCGCCCACAACGCCCGAAGTCGCGCACGGACTCGTGGGATCGCTCGCCACCCCTTCGTACTCCATGCGGACATCGGCGCCGGGACCATCGATGGGGTGCAGCATCAGCACGCAGGCCCAGGCGGCGATCGGCACCGTCTGGCTGGTGGCCCAGCCGCTGCAGTCCACCAGCGGAGCGACCACGAGGCGCCGGTCGGCGCCGTACTGGCTGTGCTCGGCGACCGTCGCGGGCTTGTAGCCGTTGCTGACGGACAGCCCGGTGATCGCGTTGCCGGCCTGCACCGTGGCGCCGTAGGGGTCGTGGCTGCCCCGCCGCGCGATGAAGTCGTTGAGCGCATTGGCCTGCGACGGCCAGTTCGTGGGCGAGTAGGAGTACCCGGTGCGGTCGGGCGGCGCCGAGGTCGGGCCGGTCGAGCCCTGGTACAGCCCGAAGCGGGTGTTCCACGCCTGCGCCGCGGCGTTGCCCATGTTGCCGGGCTGGCCCACCGGGACGGTGACGTTCAGGTTGCACACGCCGTTGCCCTTGAGCAGGTCGCCGAGCTCGGACTGGCCGCCGGCCGGCGGCGAGAAGTCGATCCAGTTGAAGCTGCCGGTGATGCCCCCGCCCGACTCGAAGCGGCCGACGATCCACTCGCCTTTGGTCAGTCCGTACGTCGGCGCGGGCCCCTTGGTGCACATGCCCATCGGGATGCCGCAGTTGGTCTGCGCGTTGGCCAGCGTCGCGGTGGCCATCGACGACACCTCCTGCGGCCCGAAGCCCACGACCTGCATGAACCACGGCGCGATCCCGGTCTCCTGCACCGTGCAGCGCACGTACTTCGACGTTCCCGGGGGATTGGATGCGGCCGTGAGCCACGCGCCGGCGGCGAGCGAATCGCCGAACTCGATGGTGACGTCCTGCGCCTCGATCGACCCGCCCTGGAACCCGACCCGGTTGCTCGTGGCCACCAGCATGCCGGCGTTGTGCGCGTCGGTGAAGCTCGCCGCCGCGATCGCCGGCGCACCCGTCAGCTCGTACGCCGCCGCGAGCGCGCACGCATCCGCTGCGTTCTGCAGTTCGGTCTTGGCGACGTAGAGGCGGCCGCCGTCGAGCGCCAGGCCGGCGAAGCCGATCAGTACGGCCAGCGACAGGCCCACCATGATGGCGATGACCCCGCGCTGCTGGTGCCGGGGCGGTGCGTGGCGCACGCCCCTGGCGAATCGCTGTCGCGTCATGTGCTTCTCGGGATCAGCGCCCGACGGTCGTGTTGATGGTGATCGCCGGCTGCTTGTTCTCCTGAACGGCATAGCCGTACGTCGTCGCATAGGCCTTGATCGCCCCGGCGGCCGCCTTGCCGTCGACGCCCGCCACGGGCACGCGCCGGCCGGGCGCAGCCGGGTCGATCACCTGCGCGGCCGCGATGCCGCGGGTCGCGTCGCCGAAGCGCGCGTCCCATCCCGGCGTGGTGTTCGCGCAGCCGCCGAGGCACGCCAGCGCGGTCAGCATCCATGCAACGTTTCTCATCCGTCTCTCTCCTTGCTACTTGACCTGGAAGCCGCCGCGCGACTCGCCGGCGGGCGGGGCGGGCGGAACGCCGACCGGCGCGGCGGACGGCGTAGCCGCGGGCTCGGGCTCGGGCCGCTGGCCTTCGAGACGACCGTGCAGCTGCAGGTCCTTGCGCGTCGGCGGGACATAGTTGTCGGTCGGCAGCGCGTGGTTCGGCGGCAGCGGCTTCACCAGCCGGGGCGTGATCACGAACACCAGCTCCGACTTGTCGCTCTGGAACTCCGTGCTGCGGAACAGCGCGCCGAGCACCGGCAGCTCGCCGAGGAACGGGAACGCGCTGACGTTGGCCGTCGTGTTGTTGCGGATGAGCCCGCCGATCGCGAAGCTCTGGCCGTCCGTGAGCTGCACCGTCGTCTTGGCCCGCCGCGAAGTGAACGACGGCAGCACCGCGACGCCGCTCACGCCCGGCGCGGACAGTCCGACGCCTTCGCGGTTCAGCTCGGACACCTCGGAGGCCACCTCGAGGTTGATGCGGCCGCCATCCAGCACCGTGGGCAGGAAGTTGACCGACACGCCGAACTCCCGCTCCTCGAGCGTGACCGTGCGGCCGCCGGAACTGCTGTCCTGCGAGACCGGGATGAAGATCTTCCCGCCGGCGAGGAAGCTGCCCTTCTGGCCGCTGATGGCCATCACGTTGGGCTCGGCCAGCACGCGGACCATGCCGTCGGTCTTCTGCATGTTGAGCGTCCCGGAGGACACGTTGCGGCCCGGCACGGTGCCGAAGTTGGTCGTGAACACCGGTCGGCCGTTGGTGTCGATCGACTGCGTCACGTTGCCGCCGGTGAAGCTGCCGTTCGTCGTGCCGTTGCCCACGGCGCCCGTCACGTTGCCGCCGATCACCGTGTCCACCGAGCTGAGCGGCACGCCGCGGTTGGTGCCGCCGATGTGGCCGAAGGAGCCTGCCGCGCCGCCGAAGATGCCCGACAGGAAGCGCACCATCGAGCCGTCGCCCGGCACGTATGCGCGCGCGAAGTTGATGCCGAACTGGTCCATCAGGGACTTCGACACCTCCGCGACCTTCACTTCCAGCATCACCTGCTGCGGCGCGCCGGTGGACAGCATGTTCACGATGCGCGGGTTGGCTCCGGCGATGCTCACGCCGCCGCCGGCATTGCGCACGTACGCGTTGGCCAGGTCCAGCACGCGCGTCACCGCCATCGCGTCGCTCACGGTGCCCATCAGCACCACGGAATCGAAGGCGGCCGCCACGCGAACGCCCTGCTCCTCGGGCAGCAGCTGGTGGATCACCGACTGCAGCGCCCCGGTGTCCATCGTCACCACGACGTCGAACGCGGTGCACTTGCCGTCGCGGTCGAGCAGCACGACGTTGGTCGAGCCGATGCTCTTGCCCAGCAGGTAGACCTCGCTCGGGCTGAGCAGCAGCACGTCGAGATCGGCGACGCCGGGACGCAGCTTGTCGTCCCCGGTGCCGGCACGCCGGTCGTCCTTCTCCTTGTCCTTGGCCTCGGTCGGCCGGGCGGCCTGCGAGCCCATCGGGTTGCCCAGCAGGATGCGCGACGCCGGCGACGGCGGGCGAACGACGGTCGACTTGCCGACGCTCACCTGCACCACGGGCGCGATCTCGACGCGCCCGCAGGGCGCCATCGTCTGCACCGGGGCCGCGGCCACCGCCCGGGGCGCGGCCGCCGCCACGACCTCGCCGCGAGGCGCCGGACGGGCGCCCGGCGTCGCGCGTGCAGGGGCCTCCGGCTGCGCCAGCGCGCAGGGCATGAGCGCGCAGGCGGCCGCGATGGCGACCAGGCGGCGCTGCAGCACGGCCGGTGCTGCGAGGGTCGGACGTACGGGCATGGACATGGGTTCTCCGTGGGTCGCCACAGGCTTCAGAAGCATTCGACGGACTTGGTGGTCCCGCGGATCACCTCGACACAGTCGGTGCGCTTCGGCTCCTCCTTCGGCGTCGCGGCGACCACGACGCGCGGCGCGGGCGCCTTGCGCACCGCGACCACCCGCTTGGGCGCCGGCTGCGGCGCCGGCTCCTCGCGCAGCAGCTTCGCCTTGGTGGCGCCGTCGGTCGACGTCGGCTTGGGGTCCACCTGGTTGCGCAGCACCAGCGACAGCGTGCCGACGCTGCGCGCCAGGTCCAGCATCTCCGCCTGCTCGGGCGTGACCTCCAGCGTCACCGCATTGACCACCTTCGGCTTCGTCTCGTCGCGGTTCGCTTCCTGGGCCACGGCGAGCACGAGGATGTGCTCGAGCACGATCTTGCTGATCGCCTTGTCCTTGTCGTTGCTGCGCACGGCCTCGTTCTGGGTGTTCACCATGATGTCGACGAAGTTGCCGGGCAGCGCGAAGCCCGCGACGCCCACCACGTCGTTGACGCGAACGGTCATGGCGCGCTTGCCGTCGGCCACCACCGCCGACAGGCCGCCCTTCGTGCCCTCGGGTGCGAGCTTGCCCTCGATCAGCGGCTCGCCGCGCGTGATGGACGACTTGACGACGCGCCCGGCGAGCGGCTCGGCCGTCGTGAAGGCGCCGGGCGGCACGCTCGACGGCGGCCAGGCGACCAGCTTGATCATCTCGGGCGCCAGCTTGGCGCCCGGCTCCACCTCGATCGCCGCCACGGCGATCTGGCCGGTGTCCGCCGCCTGCGCCTTGATCCAGCGCGTGGCCAGCAGCACGGCGACGAGGCCCGCGATGAGCGCGACCATCAACACCATCAATCCGCGGGTGCTCTTCATGCTTTCCCTTCCATGGATGCGGCCGTGCCGGCCTGCGCGCGCGAGGCGAAATAGTTGTGCCAGGCCCAGTCGATGTTCGCGCGCGTCAGCGCCGGCTCGTCGCCGCAGTACGCCGCGTGGCTGGCGATCTGGCTCACGAGGTCGCGCGGGATGCAGGCGAGCAGCGGACGGTCGTGCGACCGGTGGTAGGCGTCGACGAGAAGATCGAATCCGTCGTCGCTGTATCGAACCCCGAGGCGATGACAGGCCTCGACGGTGATGCGGCGGTAGTCGTCACGCCCGATCTCGCCCACGTGGATCTTGTATCCGATGCGGCGCAGGAACGCGTCGTCGCCCAGGTCCGCCGGCTGCAGGTTGGTCGAGAAGAACAGCAGCGTGTCGAACGGGATGCAGAACTTGCTGCCGTTGCGCAGCATGAGGTAGTCGTGGTGCTGCTCCATCGGGATCATCCAGCGGTTGAGCAGCTGGCGCGTCGAGACGACCTGCCGACCCAGGTCGTCGACGAGGAACATGCCGTTGTTGGCCTTGAAGTGCGGCGGCGCCTGGTAGTAGCCCGCGCGCGGATCGAAGATCAGGTCCAGCATCTCGAGCGTGAGCTCGCCGCCCGTGATGACGACCGGGCGCTCGCACAGCACCCAGCGCTCGTCGACCCGCGAGCGGTTGTCCAGGCCCGACGCGCCGGGCGCGGGGGCGTGCACCGGCTTGTGGACCAGGGGGTCGAAGACGCGGATGATCTCGCCGCCCACTTCCACGGCGTGCGGCACCGCCACCGGGTCCTGCAGCAGGCGCGCCATCTGCTCGCACAGGTACGTCTTGCCCGAGCCCGGCGGGCCGTACAGCAGGATGCCGCGCTGCGAATTCATCGCCGCGCCGAGCTGGTCGCGCACCTCGGTGCGCACGACGACGTCCTTCAGCGACTGCGCCATGCGCTCGCGCGTCACGCCCATGTCGCCCACGCTCTGCGCGAGCACCCGGGCGGTGTACGCCGCCACCGGCACCGGCGCGGGCCCGCTGTACAGGTTGCGCGCGAGCGCGTCGGCGGCGCGGCCGCGGCCCGTCTGCGTCATGTCGTAGAGCACGTCGCCGTCGAGGGCGCCGCGACGGCGCACCTCGACGAGCGCTTCCTTGCGCAGGCTCCCGAGCAGCGACTCCAGCAGCGCGACGCTCAGCTTCATGTGCGCGGCCAGCTCGTGCAGGTGCGTGATGCCGTGCTGGTTCATCACCTTGAGGACGAGCTCGCCCAGCAACAGCAGGGGCAGCCCGGTCTCCTCGGGGGTGCGGGGGGCCGGCGGCATGGCCAGGCGCGGCGTCGACTCGCCGAGCGACGAGGCGGTCGGCGTGCGCGGCGCGGTGCCGGGCGTGGGCGATGCGAGGGCGGGGGTCATTTCATGGTCCTCGGGCGGCGTCCTCAGCCCAGGTGCATGCGCACCAGCGACACGACCATGCCGATCACGATGGCCAGCGCGTACGGCAGCCTGCCGGTCGCGGTCGCGCCCGCTGCCGTCTCGCCGGCGGCCTGGCCCGCGCCGGCGACAGGCATCAGCGTGCGGCTGAGGAGCATGACGTACAGGTTGACGAGAACGCGCTTGAGGCTGCCGGTGACGAGCGCGGCAACGATCGACAGCACGCCGCCGGCGAGCAGCGTCCAGAGCGCCGCCCAGGCCACTTCCGCGGGCCCGAACCAGACGCCGATCATGGCCAGCAGCTTGACGTCGCCGGCGCCCATGACGCGCAGCACGTAGAACGGCAGGAACAGCGCGAGCCCCGTCAGTGCGCCCAGCAGCGCCGCGACCGGTCCCTGGCCGGCGCCGCCGGAGAAGAGACCCGTGCCATCGGGGGCACAGGCCTGGAAGAGGAATCCGAGCGCCATTCCCGCCAGCACGAGGGTGTTGGGAATGCGCCGGAAAAGGACGTCATGGACCAGCGCAGAGGCTGCCAGCACGGCCAGCACGGCGAGCGGCAACAGTGCGGTCCGATCCATGATTTCCGTTTGCTTCGGCAGGAAGACCGTTGCCGGTCAGCCGGCGACGGCGGCCTTCAGCTCCGTCGAGACCTTCGTGAACACGGCGTTGAGGTCCGTGCCGACGATCTTGACGGTGGCGATGATGGCCACGGCGATGAGCGCGGCGATGAGGCCGTACTCGATGGCGGTGACGCCGTCTTCTTCACGGGCGAACTTCTGGACGAATTGCATGATCCTCATGTCTTTGCTTCCTCTTTGGTTGGACACGAGCCGTTGGCGGCTCTCTCTCACATCAGCCCGGTCGGGCCAATTCCTTCATGAACCCCGCAGCACGGCGATGACCGCTGCGGTCCAGTAGACGTAGAGATCGACGAGCGAGCTGCCGGTGAGCTTGAACGCCGCGATGCACATGACGACGATCAGTGCCGCGAGCAGGCCGTACTCCAGGGCGGTGACGCCGGCCTCGTTGGCCAGGAACTCGTCGAGCCCGCGGGTGCGCTGCGGGTTGCTGCTGTCGTTGAACATGTGTTTCGGGCGAAACGCCTGCATGTCGTGTTGGGTTCAATGTAGGGCGGCGGGACGCGGCGGGCATGAGCACTGGTTCCTGCGCGACGTGGGCTCTTGGTCCCCCTGCGATCGGGGGGTCACGGCGCGGGGTCGTGCGGCACGGGTGCGGCCGATGCGACGCATGCGATGAGCTCGCCGCCGCGCGCGCTCTTGTGCACGAGGGCGCGCGCGCCCAGCTCGCGCGCGCGTGTCGCGATGCGGTGATCGAGCGCGCTGGTCAGCACCACGACCGAACAGGGCGCGAGACGATGGAGGCAGGGGATGAGGGCCAGGCCGTCCTCTCCGCCGAGGTCGACGTCGAGGACGACGACATCGGGCTGGAGCTCGCGCGCGTGGTCCAGCGCATCCGACGATGTCGAGGCGGCGCCGATGCACCGCATGCGCGGCGATTCGGCGTCGATCAGGCTGGCGATGCCGCAGCGGATGGCGGCGTGGTCGTCGACGACGAGGATGCGCAGTGTGCGGTCGGCGGGTGGCATGAGCGCTCGGAAGTGGCGCGGTCACCCGTGGGGGGCGACCGTCTTCGCAGACTAGGGCGCGGGCGGTGCCTGCGCCAGAGCACTTCAGCCGGTAGGACGGGGGAGTCTTGTCCTGCTCGACCGTGTCAGAAGACGAACGGGACGAGTCGATAGCGCACGGCGCTGGAGTACGTGGTGTAGGCGCCGCAAAGCTCGCCTCCCGCGAGCATCGCCTCCTCGCGCAGCATGCGCACGGCCTGCGCCATGTACAGGACGACCAGCACGGCGAGGTTGGTCCATGAGAAGTTGCCCAGCAGGAATCCGAGGTGCGCGACGAGGTAGCCCAGGTAGATGGGATGGCGCACCAGGCGGTAGGGGCCGCTCGTCACGAGGCCTCGTGCCGCCGGCAGCAGGCCGAAGCATCGGCCCAGCGTGACCTTGGCCATCAGCTGCCAGGCCAGACCGATGGCCTGCAACGCGGCGCCCACCCACTCGGGCGCCAGGTGCCGCGTGTCGTCATAGCCGAAGAACACCATGTAGAACACCGCGTAGACGGTCGCAGCCATCGCCACGGGGGACAGGTCGCGCACCAGCGCCCGCCGCGCGAACAGCAGCAGCCCGAGCGTGAAGCACTCGCTCACGACGAGCAGCAGCAGCGTGATCCGCCCGGGGTCCGTCCACCAATGGCGGGTGACGTTCCAGGCGAAGAAGCCCATCGCCATCAACGCGAACGCGCGCAGCAGCCATTCGGTCCACATGCTGTCGCGTGCGTGGGGCCGGAGTGTGTGTGTCCTGTCGTTCATGTCGGTCGTCCCTGTCGACTCGTTCCAGCCTAGGCCGATCCCAGGCCGTTCTCGGTTGCGAAGACGTACAGGTTCAGCTTCCCGCGCACGCCCAGCTTGCTGTAGATGACGGTCAGGTGGTTGCGCAGCGTGTGCTCGCTCATGCGCAAGGATTCGGCCACCGCGAGGCTCTTGGCGCCGCGGTGATCGACCAGCGCACGCACGACCTCGCGCTCCTTCGGCGTGAGGCTCTCGATGCGCTGCCGCTGCGGATCGCCTGCCGCGCGCCGTGCGCCGCCGGCACCGCTCATCGAGTCGAGCAGGCCGGACATCAGCGAGGCGTCGAAGAACACGTGACCGGCATGCACGCGCTCGATCGACTCGAGCACCGTGTCGGTCGGCTGCGACTTCAGCACGACGGCGCGCGCCCCGCCGAGCACGGCTTCGCGATGCCGCACGGGATTGAGCTCGCCCGTCAGCACGACGACCTGCACGCCTCGCGCGACGAGCTGCGGCAGGCAGTCGATCGCGCTGGCGTCGCCGAGGCCGAGATCCAGCAGCACGACATCGGTGTGCTCCAGGGCGGGATGCGACAGCAGCTCCTGCCGCGAGGACGCCGTGCCGCACACCGTCATGTGCGATCCCGCGCTCTCGATGAGCTGGCGCAGGCCCCACAGCGTGATCGCATGGTCGTCCGCGATCAGGATCCGGATCGGCGACGCGGGCTGCCGGCGGGTCGCGTGCGGCGCGTGTGAAGCGGAGGCAATCATCCGAAGGACCTGAAGAGTGGAAGCCTGATGGACACGGCGGTGGAGTCTTCCCGAACGTCGACGGTTACACCACCCCCGACCTCGATGGCTCGCTCGGTGAGCGAGCGCGGGACGAAGGAAGAGGCCGGCGGACGCGCGCCGCCGTGATCGTTGCGCACCGTCATCGCGAGCCCGTCGTCCAGCATGTCGAGCGAGACCGTGACGGTCGTCGCGGCGGTATGGCGACGCACGTTGGTCAGCGCTTCGTTGAACATGTGCAGCACCGCGGACGCGACGCTCCCGCGCAAGCCGACCGCCTGGCTCGCATCGATGTTGACCTTCAGGCCGTACAGCGCCTCGAAGCGCGCGGCCTGCCGCTGCAGCGCCTCCATGAAGACCGTCGTCGCGGCCGGGTCGTCGCCCTTGCGCAATCCGGTGACGACGTCGCGCAGCCGCTGGAGCTCGTCGTTGGTGAGCTGCACCAGCTGGTCGAGGGCCGGCGCGAGGGGGTTGTCTCGCGTCGCACGCCGCGCCAGCGCCTCGAGGCCGTACTTCAGGCCCAGGTACGGCTGCACGGCGCTGTCGTGCAGGTCGCGACCGATGCGCTCGCGCTCGGCCGCCGCCGTCTCGCGCTGCAGCTGCTCGAGCAGGTCACAACGCTCGAGCAGCGGCACCAGCTCGCGCATCGCGTCGCGCAGCCAGCGCAGGTCCGCGACGGTGAATGGCGTGGCCTGGCGCTCGAGGCACAGATGCCCGAGCGGCTTGCCGTAGCTCATGAGGAGCAGCGCCGCGGACTCCGGCGCCATCGCGAGCAGCACCTCGCGGGCCTCGCCTTCGATGTCGAAGGTCTTCTCGCCGGACCCCTCCATCGAGACGCCCACCGCGCGCGCCCGGCCCGACGAGCTGCACAGGCATCCGGCCGTGTCGCGCAGCGCGGCGCGGCGCGCGTGCCAGCAGGCCGCCTGCGCGTCGTCCAGCAGGCACGTGCCGCCGCCCCGGCTGCGGCGAAAGATGCGCGGCTGCGGACCCTGCAGGCTGAGCACGGCCGCATCGGCGCCGAAGCGCGTGGCGAGCAGGCCGAGAAGCACGTCGACATGGTGCAGCAGTCCCTGCCGCGGATCCACGCTCGCATTGAACGCGTCCACGAGCTGCAGGCGCTGGCGCAGCTCGCGGCTGGGCAAGCTCAGCAGCGCAGCCGCCGGTCCGAAGGCCAGCACCGCGAGCGGGACGGCCAGCGGCACGTTGACCCACTCGCCCGAGGTCCACTCCAAGGGGCCCGGCACGACCATCAAGGCGGCGCTCACGATCGCCATGGCGAATCCATGTCCCGGTCCCGCGAGCACCGACATCGCCACCACGGGCACGACGCTCGTCACGCCGAGCCATGCCGCCTCGTTCTCCAGCAGGCGCGACACGATGGCCAGCACGATGGCGTCGATCCAGAGCCAGCGTTCCGCACTGGCGCTCGGAGGATCCATCAGCGTCTGCAGCAGCACGGCTGCGGCGACCAGGAGGTACGGACCCACCACCAGGGCCGCCGGCGAGCGGTCCACGCCATGCATGACCAGCGCCAGGCCGGCGAGCAGCGCGAACAAGGCGCGCACGCCCGCCACGAAGCGCAGGAAGGCGAAGTGCGAACCGACGAGCGGCGCCGGCGATGCGTGCCGTGTGGGAAGGAGAGACAGCGCCGCAGCGCCGCCACTGATGCGCGACATGAGCCCCCGGCGGGTCCACCGCCGTCGTTACTACTCTTAACCAAACGTATCAGAGCGGGGCTCGGTCCGCATGCCGTGTGGCCGGGGCGATGCGTTCGGCCGGGCAAGAAGCGTGAAATCGGTCACGCACCAGCCATCGAACGGACGAGCCGTGGCGCGGGCGCCACGGCGTTGTGCGGGCCGGCCTGCATCGCAGGGGCGTCAGCGCGCTGCGTGGACATTGCGGGAGCGACGGTGCATTGCAGCATGGAGGTGACGGCGCTTCGTCGTGACCATGCTCGGCCGGCAAGATTCCGGATGGTCACGCCGCAGGACGAACTTCAGGCGCACAACGTCGTCGTCGACAACAGGCTTGTATCAGCGCGGGCGCGTGCCGCCGCTGCAACGCGGTCTGGCGCCCGAAGTGCTGCAGATCCACGCCGGCGACTACCGCAACCCGCACCGGCTGCCCGAACGCGCCGTGCTCGTGATCCGCTCCGGTGCGTCGGGATGCCAGATCGCCGACGAACTGATCGAGGCTGGCCGGTACACCTACCTCCGCGTCGGCCGTCATCAACGTGCACCGCGGCGCTATCGGGGCCGCAATGCATTTTGGCGGCGCTGCGAACTCCGCGCTCGGCGTCGCCGATGCGGTCGGAAACGAGCAAGTTGTTCGGTGCGTCCATCGCCGCCTTGCGTGAGGGGCGATCTTCATACCTACCTCGTTGCCCACTGATCACTCGGGGGGTAGGTGTAGCAGGTCATATTGGCACGGGGGCTTCGGGGGTCGGTGACGACCCCTTGATGCCCTTCGAGCCGGGATCGCGGGTGACAGCAGAAGACTGTCAGCCGACGCTCGGGTTTGTCGGCTGAGCGGCGGCGGCCGCCGGAACCTGCCGCTCGCCGCCCGCCAAGGCCAATGGCCGGTATCGCCGGAAGCTGCCGGACGCTGGCGATCAGGCCGGGATCAAAGCTCTACCGTAATGCGGCGCAGGCCTGCGGCAGCTTCACCGGACTTCAACTGGTGCTGCCCGTTGCGGTCGGCCGGCGCCATGAAGACTCGCCTCTCGCCAACTAGAGTCCGGACAGACCCTGTCGTCGGCGATGAGACGCGAACGACCGCCATCCAGCGGCGAGCGGGAGTCCAGCGAAGGCGGGCGCTTGCCGGTGGTGCCATGGACGCGGACAAGCCGCCATGGCGCCTTCGGGATGCATCGGTAGTGTTGAATGCCACAGATGTTTTCGGTGAAAATGACACTTTGCGTCTTTAGATCTCATGACGAACCCTGTATCCGCGGCCAGTTACTTAGCAAGGGCTCAGGCGCTATGCAAGTCAGCCAAAAAGGATTCGCTGATATATGCAGCTCTTGAACTTCGCTGTGGCGTCGAAGCGCGTCTTCAGGCGCATGCAGCGGTAGCCGTCGGCATTAGTAAGCGCCAGTCGGAACAATGGGAGATCAAGAAACTGGCCCGGACTCTAGACCAAGCGTTCGGGCTAGGAGAGTCAATGCTCGTAGTCTTCGTCACCATGGAAGACGGACGTGCCTGCCAGTTCTTTTACGCACCGGTCAACTCTAGGCTTCAAGAAATTGCGAAGCGCTGTGGCGACTACCTCCATGCTCTTTCACCCGAACGTGTGGCGAGCCCGGAATTTTGGTCAGAGCTAAAATCTATCATCACCGAGGGCTGCGGGTTACTGGAGCTCGCGTGTTCGTCTGAAATCCTCCGTCCCACGATCGAATCCGGGCTCCATTTCGAGCTTCAGCCAGATGACCCACGCGTAGCGATCGTTCAGGAGCTTCAGGCTGGCGCGAGGGGCAAGTTCTCTACCGCGACATTCACACCGGCAGGTCCTCTCACCTACTATCCGGCAAACGAAGAATTGGATTAAACCCAAACCGTCTTCGCCTAGCGGGCACCAATAGCTTGGGCGGACAAAACTGCTGGCCGCCGCGACTTCAAACACCTGGGCAACACCGATGGCCAAGGCTCATATTACGGCGACCATATCACCGGACCTCGTATACAGCGTTCGATCAATGCTGCGGCTTTCACTCGATTTGGCACGCACGGGCTCCGTTAGGCGCATTGGAATCAACTCTTATTCTCCACATGCGTTTGCGGCGTACGTTGCTTGTGTGGCCTCCATCGAGGCCTTTATCAATGAGACGTTTTTGAGCTGGCAGTGCCGCAGCTCGTATGAGTCGGCTGCTTTATGGGACATTCCGACCGAGACTCTGGAGAAAGCCGACCTCTTGCTGAAGCTAGTCCTCGTTCCGCAGCTTCTTTTCGGGCAGAAGTTCGAGCGGGGGAAGCAACCATTTCAGGACTTTGCGCTTCTATGCCGCGTGCGAAACGACGTCGTGCACTTCAAAATGCAGTTTCAAGAACCAAAGTACGTCCGCGCGCTTTGCGATCGGAAGATCGCCCTTGTCGAGGAGCCCGATGAAGAAGGCCCGTGGCCTCACAAGCTTAGTAGTAGTGAAGGTATTCGGTGGGCACATAACACCGCATGTGCGGTCGCGCGTCAACTCGTCAGCTTTATCCCTCAGGATCAGCGCAATAGCCTAGGAAGGCTCGCCACAAACTTTGAGCCTATCGAGGAATCACAAATGGATGCTGGCTGAGAGAACTGACACGCTGCTGGTGACTTACGGCGCTCCAGCGTCGCAGCCAACGAGCGGCGAATGACGGAAACCAAGTGTGCTGCCGCCGCACGCTGTCGGTAGCCGATGGGCGGCGACTGGTCAGGTTGGGGTCAGGTTGCCGTACTTGACGGGCGCGTGCGGAACGCAATGCTGGATTTCGGCAAGAGCCATGCCTGCCGCAAGCCGACTCCCCAGTCACCAAACCATCAAGTTAGGGGAGCGCTGCTCGGGGGCGGAGCCGCGGCGCACGGGACCTGCTCCGACTGACTGCTGTCTGGCGCTGCCGTGAGCTCGCACTCCCGGCTCGTTGCTGCCCTTCGAGTCCGTGCCAGGAAGCGGCCCTTCATCTTCAGCACCTGATCCGTTGCGGCCCTTCGGCGGCCGACTGCGAAGGACAACTATGCAACGAGTTGTCCAAAAGACTTTGGTCCTCGCCTCTACGAGGCGAGGACCGCGAAGTCAGGCCGCACGAGACGGTGTGGCCACAGCACCTGGCATGGGCTCGCGCGCCTATTCCATGGCGCACGTAGCCCGTGGCCTTTCAGTGGAGGTTGATTGCCGTGAGCGTCGTTGACGTGGCGCCGAAGGCACCGCTGCCGGTGATGTAGAGGATGCCGTTAGCCGACAGCGCGAGTTTTCCTGCTGCCGGGTAGCTCCACATCGGACGGTGCGTGGATCGGTCGATCGCGTACGTCGACTTGTTCGTGCTCACGATCACGGCGTTCTGCGTGAGCAAGACCTCGCTCACGAACTCTGTGTCGCCCGATGCCGGTGGTGTCCACCACCATTGGAGCGAGCCATCGCCCTCGGCGCGCGCCTCCAGCCGCAGCGGGTTGTTGTTGACCGCGTAGAGGACTGCGGCGTCGTAGGCGGGCGTCGATGGGTAGACGCCCCGGATGGTCCAGTCGACGGCGTTCGTCTGAAGGTTGAAGTGCACCAGCGAATTGCCGATACCGCCGCCATTGAGGAAGCTGTTGCCGTAAGCCGCGGCGAACACGGAGTTGGGCGCTCCCAGCACCGCCGATCCGCCGATCTCGTAGATGTAGTTCGTGAACGTCGGGTCGGTGATGGTCGTCTGGAGCACGCCCGTGGTCGGG
>Ga0075429_100000400_pt1 | contig 31979 bp, 32 predicted proteins | sample RhiMetdeltSRZDD3_FD_75295 | JGI IMG/M metagenome (GOLD analysis project Ga0075429, IMG submission 75295) | Populus rhizosphere microbial communities from Tennessee, USA - Rhizosphere MetaG P. deltoides SRZDD3 | ecosystem: Host-associated > Plants > Roots > Rhizosphere > Soil | place: USA...
CCGCTGATCTGAACTCCTCCTCCATATCACGTTCAAGATCCACCCAGCCCACGTATTTTCTGCCTCCGATGGTGTAACTGGTGATGTCGGCGTCATGAGCGATCAGTCGTGACATGGTTTCCATGTCTTTTTCGGCGTTCGCCCGCACCAGGGCTCGCACTGTGGCTTCGGCGCTCTGATCGTCGGCCGCGTGCCCGCTGGAGACTGATGCCAACATAACGATGGCGCTCAGGACCCACACACACGGACCGCGATTCATGACGATTTGGATCTCCAGAGTTCGTACGTACGGATGGTGCGCAGAAGCAGCTTGTGGCTAAATTAAAAGGCTACATGGCTGGTGGAGTCTTGTCAATGGCCAGACTTCCGACCTTCGCGGGCGTCGTATAGGCGCAGACGATGACGGTGACATTGTCTTCTCCGCCCGCCCGCAAGGCCTGTTCGACCAGCTCATGACAGGCTCGTCGGGGATTCGCATAAGCAGCCTCCAAAATTGAAGCAATCTCTGCATCGCTGAGCATTTTCGTTAACCCGTCACTGCAAAGCAGCAACGTGTCGTCTGACGCGAGAGAAGTCGACGTGAGTTCCGGTGTCATTTCAAGGCCCATACCCAGTCCCTTTGCCAATACATGTCTATCCGGATATGCACGTGCGGTCGCTTCGTTGATCAATCCACGCTGCAGGAGAACCTCCACTAACGTATGATCGCGTGTGACTTGAGTGAGCACCCCGGCGTGCAATCGATACGCGCGGCTGTCGCCCAAATGGGCCACGTGCGCGACGGGTGTCGGGCCTGGCGGAATGGTCATGGCGACGACGGTGGTTCCCATTCCTTTCAGAGAGGAATCTTCACGTATCTTGTCATGGATGGCCCGGTTGGCTGCGATGACGGTTTCAATCAGACTCTTCTCCGGGGGTTGAGACTGTGGTCCACGGGTTGAGAGGAGTGTCTTCGCGGTCTGAGTGGCCACATCTACCGCCACATGCGCTGCGACATCCCCAGCAGGGTGGCCGCCCATGCCGTCGGCGATGATCCAAAAGTTGCAACTGTTGATCGCGGCGAAGACGTCCTGATTTGTCTTGCGGACATGGCCAGTTTCCGTACGTCCGACGCCTAACCAGCGCGGTGATTGTTTCATAGAATCATGGACCAGGTGGATGCACAGGTGTGAGCACAGGGCCAACCGAAGGCGGACCGAACCGTGACACCATCTGTCCGTAGAGCAGTTCCGCCAGGGGTTCGAGGTTTCTCGTGTCTGCGGCGTTGTAGCGAAGAAGCAGATCCAATGCTCCCTCATCGCCGCCGCGCCATTGATACCATAAGCGTACGGCGTCCCATCCGTCCAAACCTTGAATCTGCGGTTCTCGATCAATTTGCATCTCGCGCTCGATGTATTTCAGCCCTCCCGTGAGTCCGAGGCGGCGGGCTGCAAAGCACAAATCAAAGTGCGGTTTGTGGAAATTGAGCCGCGGGAAAGCCAGTTGCAAAAATGGAATGTCGAAGGCGCTTCCGAAAAACGTCACCAGCAAATCCGTCCGTTCGAGCTCTTCCGCGAGGCGGTCCTCGGTCAAATTCTCTCCGCGAACAAGACTGCTCATGCGTCCGTTCCGATACAGGCCCACTACCGTGATCACCGCTTGGCCGCTGGACTGCCCGGTGGTCTCAATGTCGAGATAGAGTACGCGATGACGGAACGTGTGAAACAGTCGCCAATGCTCCCGGCTCTTGAGACAGGTTCTGAAAAAGTCCGCACTGCCCCCGGCAAGCCGCGATTGGGCGGTTGCGAGGACTTCGTCATACCAGCCCTTTCTCGCCGGTGAGATGCCGGCAATGAGAGAACGATTGAGAAAGGCCGACCAATCTGCGACGCCATCCTGCCACAGGCGGCGTTCCGTTGCCGCACCGATTCCCTTGAGCAGTACAAAGGTGGAGGTCAGCATAGTGAAGGGGATTGTAGCCTTGATTTCACCGGTTAAACAAGCTAGAGTCCGCGATGGGAGCGGGTTTTCAATCGCTCGCTTCACGCAAGGAGAGCATCGTTCGTTGACTGATCCCGGGAACAAAATCCGCATCATTGTCGGAGGAGTGCAGGTTGAAGCGGAGCTGAAAGGCACGAAGACGGCTCGCGAAGTCTATGCGGCGTTGCCGGTGGAGGCGCCGGTGAACACCTGGGGCGAAGAGTTTTATTTTAAGCTGGACGGCGTCCGGGATTATCGGGAAACGGCGACGAATCAGGTCAAGGTCGGTGATGTCGCGTTTTGGGGAGCAGGACAGGTATTGGCGATTTTCTTCGGCCGGACGCCGATGAGTATGGGGCCGGATCCTGTGCCCGCCGACCGCGTCAACGTGATCGGACGCATCCTTGGAGATCCCACGGTGTTGCGGGGTGTAATGGCGGCGCCGTCGATTCGCGTCGAGCGGGTGTAAGGCATGCGACTTTCCAAAGAGCGGGTGCGGCATATGGCTGAGACGCTGGCTGAGCGGTTGGTCCAAGACGGTCATGTTGCCCTTACCGGTACACAGAAGGCGTTCATCGAGTCGCTTAACCAGGTGGTGACCGATGAGTTGTCGATAGAAGACCGGTTGAACGGTGAAGTCCGGCAGCTTCTCAAAGCCTATGAGCGTGAAATCGAAACAGGACAAGTGGACTATCAGAAGATGTTTACCATGATCAAGCAGAAACTGGTGCGGGAGCGGGGCATCATCCTGTAAAGTGATCGGCCGCCCGGTGATCGAGGCAGTACAATGGCCGGCTAGTATGGACTGACTATATGCTAAGCGAGGACAAAGTCAGCCATTTGTCGCACGTGATCCTGCTGGCGGTAAAGAAAAGCCCGCTCGTCGAGATGAGAAGCGACGATGCACGGATATTGAAGGACATTAAACGTGTCCTTGCCAGCGAATTGGCCCAGGAACAAGAGATCGATCGAAAAGTGAGGGTGAAGCTGGGCTCGTACTCCCGCGGCATCGTCGAAGGGAGCCCTGAGTGGGAGGTGCTTTACCGCAAGACCTTCGACGAAGAATCGCGGAAACACACGAAATGAGAGGCGTATGAGTAGGAGGGTGTCATGAAATTCGGATTGTCACTCATCGCATTGCTGCTGATCGTCGGCCTCGGAGCCTGTACGAAGGGAAAAGCCAGGCCGCTCGTTCCCTTGGCCCTGGAACCACACGCCAAAGCGCCGGCGGTGGCCTTGACTGAGCAGGGGACGCAGGCCTATCAGACTCGAAAGTTCGACGAAGCCAAACGGTATTTTTCTCAGGCGGTCACCGAGGCGCCGCAATCGGGCCCCGCACATTACAATTACGCGCTGGCGCTGAACGCGTTGGGTGATACCGAAGAAGCGAGGCAACATTTTATTGATGCGGCCAATCTGGCGCCGGGGGACAAAACAATTTGGGATTCGCCGGCGCTCCATCAGTACGGGAATCCGCAAACTGAAAAGGAAACCAAGGAACATCGGACGACTACTAGCCGCCCGACGTTCGGCGGCCCTCCTCGGTAGAGAGGATTGAGATATGGGCAAGGACATCGCGGTCGGAGACAAAGCGCCAGACTGGTCATTGCCTGACCAAACTGGCAAGCCGGTGACATTAAAGAGTCTGAAGGGCAAACAGATCGTGCTCTATTTCTATCCGAAAGACGATACGCCCGGGTGCACCAAGGAGTCGTGCGATTTTCGGGACGTGGAATCTCAAATCATCCGAGCCGGTGGCGTCATTCTCGGTGTCAGTCTCGACGGGAAGGAGTCACACCAAAAATTCGTGAAAAAATTTGGCTTGCCATTTCCCTTGCTCAGCGATGAAGATGCCGCAGTCTCGAAGGCCTACGGCGTGTACAAAGAAAAAAATATGTACGGGAAAAAATATTGGGGCATCGAGCGCAGTACCTTCGTCATCGACCCTGACGGCAAGCTCAAGGCCGTTTTCCGGAAGGTCAAAGTCGACGGGCATGTCGACGAAGTCCTGACGGCGTTACGGTCGTAGTGTTTTCACCTGGTCTTTGCAATCGCATGGCTTGAAGCCGGTCGATGCCCTCCTCGCCTTTTGTCCGCACAACCGCGCCTGTGTCTCTGGTTCTTTTCCTGACCGTCGGTGTTCCTGCACCGGCGGTGGAGAAGACCGCCGCCACAATTCTGGTGAAGGATAGCCTTACTGCACCTCATCAACAGAGCACCATCGAAGCCAAATTGTTCGCTAAAGGGTTGCTGAAAGACTCACCGCTTGGCGGAGAGCCGGTTGAACTGCTCGTCAAGGGAACCGTATCGGCAACCGCGATGACCGGAGGAGACGGGAGGGCATTTCTGTCTTTCATCCCAAAAGCCAAGGAGATCGTGCCCGTTCAGGTGAGAATCGGCAGCAGCCCGCGCGTGTCGTCAGGGGAAGGCGAAGCGCACCTGGTTGTGTGGGAACGCCGCACGCCGATTGTGTTCGTGGAAATGACCGCGCTGATGGAGGAGGCTCATGCGGAGACGCCGGTTTCACGTTTGGTCCCGCGGATTGATCCGGAAGCAAGGCCGATTGCCGATGCCGCCGATGAACTCGGCAAGCTCACTCAGTTCTACTATGGTGTCGTCTATGTCGTGATGGTTCCTGCAGGAGCCGATCTGTTTGTCAGCAGCGTGGAAGCGAGGACCTGGCTGTCCATCCACAAGTTTCCTCGGGGGTTCGTTTTGGCCCTGTCAGCTGGGGAAGACGCGCTTGGAGCCAAAATCGATGAGCTCCATCAGGCCGGTTGGAAGTCGGCCAAGACGGGTATCGGTCGTTCGAAAGCCTTTGCGGAGACGTTCCTTCGGCGCCGGCTCGAGGCCATTATCGTTCCCGAGCCGCCCGTCGGCGAGGTGCCACGAAAGGGCAAGGTTGCCAAAAACTGGAAGGACGTGCGGAAAAAATTGTAGCAGCCGACCGGTGCCCCTCTTGCTCGCTGTGGACCAATCCGTCTCCTTCCTTTGGTCACAGCTTTCCACTATGATAAAGCTCGTTCCGCCACCTCGTTGAGGCTTTCCGGTTCATGAAATCCAAGTCGATCTTTTCCTGCCAGGCATGCGGGCATCAATCGCCACGTTGGCTCGGACGCTGTCCGGATTGCGGCGGGTGGAACACGATTAAGGAAGAACGGCATGCCCCGACGGGGAAGGGGCGCCCCGTTGCCATGAACGTGGCGCAGTCGGGAGCGACCCCCATTGCGAAGATTGAAGTGATCGGTGAAGACCGCCGACTGACTCGCATCAGCGAATTCGATCGAGTCCTGGGCGGCGGAGTGATTCCGGGCGCCGTCATTTTAATCGGAGGAGATCCGGGCATCGGGAAGACCACGTTGCTGTTGCAGGCCCTGCCTCGCCTGGCGTCGAACGTGCAGCCGGTGCTCTACGTCTCCGGGGAAGAATCGCCTCGTCAGATCAAGATGCGCGGGCAGCGGCTTGGGGTCGAACATCCGAACCTCCTGGTACTCGCCGAAACGTCGCTCGAACAGATCTTGAAGGCCGTTCAGGAAATTCAACCTGCTGCTATTGTGATCGATTCCATTCAGACGGTCTACACAGAGCAATTGACCTCGGCTCCCGGCAGCATCAGTCAGGTTCAGGAAGTGTCCGGCCAGCTCATGTGGTTCGCCAAGCGATCGGGTGTGCCGGTATTCATCATTGGACATGTCACCAAAGAAGGAGCGATCGCCGGACCGCGCCTGCTGGAACACATCGTCGATACCGTCCTTTATTTCGAAGGCGATAAGGGGCACAGCTATCGCATCCTCCGTGCCGTGAAGAATCGGTTCGGGTCTAGCAATGAGATCGGTGTGTTCGAGATGAAGGAGTGCGGGCTTGAAGAAGTCACCAATCCCTCACAACTGTTTTTGGGAGAACGCTCGCAGCGGACCACAGGTTCTGTGGTCGTGTCGAGCGTCGAGGGATCGCGTCCGATCCTAGTCGAATTACAGGCGTTGGTGTCTTCGACCAGTTACGCCATGCCCAAACGGGTGGCAAACGGTGTGGATCTGAATCGCGTCTCGCTCCTCTTGGCGGTCATGGAGAAGCGATTGGGCATGCATTTGTCCGGCCAAGATGTGTATGTGAATGTAGTAGGAGGTATGCACATTGATGAGCCGGCGATCGATCTCGGTATCGTCGCGGCAGTGACCTCGAGCTTGAGGGAAGTGCCGGTAGAGCCCGGATTGCTGGTATTGGGGGAAGTTGGTCTTGGAGGCGAAGTGCGCGGCATTAGCCAGGCTGAATTACGGATTCGTGAAGCAGCGAAAATGGGTTTCAAACGGTGTTTATTGCCGGAGCGGAATCTCGCAAAGCTCGAGCCGGTTGACGGGATGGAACTGATCGGAATTCATGAAGTTGGAGAAGCGCTGGATGTCGTATTGGCGTAAGTACACGGTGCGTCTGATGCCGTACCTGACGGTGCTGTGTTTCGTGGCCGCCGGCTGCACGACTCCCCTGCAGCGTGAGGACGCAGACATGAACCTCGCCACCGCAGACGAGTTGACAGCTCTTTTACAGCAACGGGAACTCGCGGTTCGGACAATGAAAGGTTTGTTCAGTGCCAAGGTGCGCGGAGGCATCATTCCCATTACCACACGCGTGGAAGGGGCGGTCTATTACCGGCGGCCGAGTGCGATGCGTCTACGCGGCTTTACCGCGATCGGCAGTGAATTGTTCGAATTTCTCCAGACGGATGAGCAGTTCACCTTGCGGCTGCCGACGATGGGCCGGGTGCTGTCCGGTCACCCTTCCGACATGAGTGAGATGGGGAAACTCGCAAGGCCCTTTCAACTGAGCGTCTGGGCAATGAGCGGCATGCTCGGGACCGGCACCATCAATGGCGGAGAAACAGTCAGGGTTGTCAACGAAGCCGATCGTTATCGGCTCGAGGTATTCCGAGCCTCCCCCTCCGGGAGCCCAACCATTCATCGACGGCTCTGGTTCGACCGACAGACACGTCAAGTGGTCAAAGAGGATCGATTGACGGAGGGCGGCGAGATCGATGCCACGATTCTGTACGAAGATTTTCGGCCGGTTGGCCAGGTGGCCGGTCTTTCCCTTTCCGGCGATGGCCAGTTGCTCCGGCCGTTCAAGATCTCCTTGGAAGATGGGCAGGGGCATGGCAGCGTGCAGGTGACCTTCCACGAGCTAATTCCGAACGCAACACTGAAGCCGAGTGAACTGGCTCAAGCGTCAAACTCTCTTCCAGATAGCGGCCACCTGGCGACCGGAACGGATGGCACACGCCGGCCTCCGAATCCAGACCTGCCCTAGAGTCGTTGTCGTTTGACGACTTCCGCGATGACAAGAACAATCCAAGAGTCTAGGTATTGCGTGAGAGCGATGATTCAATGAAAGTGCTCGCGGTCGAAACAGCGACGGCATGGCAGAGCGTTGCGATCCTTGATGGCGATCGCGTGCTGGCGTGCTGCGATCAGGAAGCCGCGGGGTCACATGCGAGGCTGTTGTTACCGGCGGTGGACAGGCTCTTCACCCAAACCGGGCTGGTCCCGGCCAAGCTGGACGGACTCGTTGTCTCCATAGGCCCGGGCTCGTTTACGGGCCTCCGCGTAGGTCTTTCCACGGTGCTGGGATTTCGCACGATCACGCAGTTGCCTTTAGCTGTCGTGCCTACGCTTGAAGGGATGGCTTGGAACTTCCGTGCCTCGACCCAACCTCTCTGTCCTGTGTTGAATAGCAGACGAGGTGAACTCTTCTGGGCCATCTTTCAATGGCAAGACCGCGAGCGGCTGAACCGTCTGGTGCCCGAACAGGTGGGATCGGCCGAGACATTGGCGAAGCAACTGAGCGGAACGGTGATGTTATTCGGTGAGGGGTGGAAAACGGAAAAGGCGGCAATCCAAGCAAGGGGGCGTTCGGTCACGATTATCGAAGCTCAGGAGCACGTGCGACCCTCTGCTATCTCCATCGGGATGGCCGGTATCGCTCGGCTCAGGAGGGGGGAGCGCGCCGGTGTGGGCATCAGCCCTTTGTATGTGCAGCGCCCGGAGGCCGAGATTAAGTATGAGGAGTCGGGCGGGATTTCACCGGCGTTTAGACGACAACAAAAACTCACACGGAAACTCAATCGGTCGCCCATGGCGTCCAGGACCAGGCGCCGGATATGAAGCACCGTGACTGGACGATAGGGGCTGCAAGCCTTGAATCTCTCTCGGAAATTTTAGCAGTAGAAGAAGCTTGCTTCTCAGCCCCCTGGACGCGCAAAATGCTCGAAGGGGAGTTGAGTGGAAACCCTTTCGCCCACTTTCTGGTCGCAAGGCCGAGGCGTGAGGAGGAAGCGTCGAAACCGGCGATCCTCGGCTATCTCTGTTACTGGATCGTCTTCGAGGAAGTCCGGCTGATGAACCTGGCGGTCATCGAGTCGATGCGGCATCGGGGGATCGCCAGATCCCTAGTTTCTACCGCGCTTCAGACAGGCCTATCACAATCCGCGCATCGGGCCGTTCTTGAAGTACGGGCTTCGAACCGTGCCGCGCAAACGTTGTATCAACGATTCGGATTCTCCCAAACGGCCGTTCGGCCGAAATACTACATTAATCCCGTGGAAGATGCCGTGCTCATGGAGTTGGACCCCATAGTTGTGGGGGGGGCCGATTCTATCGGAGGATAGACACTACTGCGATAACTCACTCAACCAGGAGGTACAAACAATGCTGACGGACAATGTGATTGTGGAGCGGCTTCGCCAATCCAACACAGAATTCCGCGAACTGGAAGAGTCTCACCATCGCCTCGATCTGGAGTTGAACGAATTACAGAAACGTCATGTCTTGACGCCGACAGAGGAATTGACCAAGAAGCAAATGCAGAAAGAAAAACTTGCCAAAAAAGATAAAATGGCCGAACTCATCCGCACGTATCGCGATCACGAACACGCGACGGCACATTGAGGGGTGTGGCCGTGAGTGCAAGCCGAAAGTTTGTAGATGCTGCCGATGATCAATCCCTTGGCCGTTCACATACAAGCCATCAAACGACGCCTGCTTATTATCGCGGCCACCCTCCTCGTGTTCCTTATGGTGGCCTTTACGTTTTCAGCCGACATGGTCGCCTGGTTGAATCGCCCGTTTCCCAACCCACTGGTCTTCTATGGCCCGACGGAAGCCTTGTTCGCTTCCATCAAAGTCTCTTTCCTTGCGGCGGTGCTGGCTAGCCTGCCGGTCGTTTTTTATCAGTTGTGGAAGTTCGTCCAACCGGCGCTGCTCCCGCAGGAGCAGCGCTGGGGCATCCCCATTATCGCGCTGGCCGGGGTGCTATTTGCGCTCGGCCTTCTGTTTTGCAACTTCGTCATCCTTCCCCTCGTCATCGACTTTTTCGTCAGCTTCGGCATGGATCGGGACATTACCCCGGAGTTGAGCGTCGGCACGTACATCGATTTTAACGTCAAATTTCTGCTGACCTTTGGATGTGCATTCGAATTGCCGCTTATATTGACCATTCTCGCCCGTGTGGGCGTCCTCACGGCCGGGCAATTGGCTAAGTATCGCAAGCACGCCATATTAAGCGCCTTGATCATCTCCGCTGTAGTGACCCCCGATGCCACGCTCTTCACCATGATGCTCATGGCCGTGCCCTTGATGGTGCTCTATGAAATCGGCATCCTCGGCGCCCGTCTGTTCGGCCGCAACCATCCTACAGACATGAACCTTCCGCTGGACCCTGACCTCCCCATGGGGACAGCGGGACATCGGGTTCGGTAAGATATGCCCATGTCGACCCGATCATTCCTGCTTCTTGGTATGACCGTACTAACGCTGTCGGGATCAGTGTTCGCTCAGCAACCGTCATCGGGGCCTGTCGAATCGCAAGCGGTCAGTATTCAGGCGCTGACTGTTGTGGGTTCGGATATCCTTTATGCCGGCTCCTTCGGGCTCGGCGTCTTTCGAAGCGAGGATGGCGGTGCGACCTGGACGAAATCCAGTGAAGGGGTGAGTGATCCTTTCATATTGTCTCTCGCCACGGCAAAGGACGGAACCGTGTATGTGGGGACTTTTCGTGGAGGAGTGTTTCGAACCACAGACCAAGGCAAGACCTGGCATCCTGTCAACGCTGGATTGAAGCGAAAAGAAGTGAAGACATTATTGGCGGTGGGCGATCTGCTGTATGCGGGCACCGCCGACGGTGCCTATCGTTTAAATACCGGCGGTGATCGTTGGGGAGTCGTGACGAGCGGCCTTGATGAAATTCTGGTTCATGCCTTGGCACAATCGATCGACGGCACGCTCTATGCCGGGACGTCTGGGAAGGGAGTCCTGAAATTCAAAGCCAATACGACCGGCTGGGTGCGCCTTCATGATGGGCTGAAGGATCACGAAGGTATGGTGGAGAATTTCATTCGCGTCCTGACGATAGACCGCGAAGGCGGGATATACGCAGGGACGTTTGACGGCGGCGTATTTCGAAGCCCGGACGGCGGCAGTACATGGCGTCCCATCAGCCGCGCCTTGCCGAACGATTCGATACGCGGCATCATTTTCAACAGCCGTGGCCTGTTCGTGGCGACGGGGCACGGAATTTTCAAAACCACCGACAAGGGCCGGCAGTGGGTGCCGTTGAACAACGGGTTGACCAGCATGGCCGTGCAGGTGCTGGTCGAGTCTCCATCCGGGTCATTGTATGCAGGGACGAACGCCGGGGCATTTCGGAGCGACGACGACGGCAAGAGCTGGAGCCCGATCAACGAGGGGCTAGAGGGAGGCCTGGCTCCGCCACCCTTCCTCTTTCGGTAGGCCTGAAGCGGAAAGACGTCTGCATTTCCAACGGCGACAGCAGTGCATTGAATTATACCCAGCAAGAAAGGAACGGTGAGATGGCTGAGTTGACTGACAAGACCAGGGCCACGATTTCTGTGACCAGCAAGGGGCAACCGGTCGGGGATATAGTGGTGAAGTTCTTTCATGACGTCGCACCGGGCCACGTCAAGAATTTCATCGACCTTGCCACAAAGGGTTTTTACAACGGCACGACGTTCCATCGCGTGATTCCCAAGTTCATGATTCAGGGGGGCGACCCGAACAGCAAGAATGCCGATCGCTCCTCTCACGGCATGGGTGGACCAGGATATAAGATCAAAGCCGAATTCAACAGCAAGCCGCACAAGCGGGGAGTGGTTTCGATGGCACGCGCCAACGATCCCGACAGTGCAGGGTCGCAATTTTTCATTTGCGTGGCCGATTCACATTTCCTGGATTGGCAATATACCGCCTTCGGCGAAGTCGTGAGCGGCATGGACGTGGCCGATACGGTCGTGAATATGAAGCGTGATGGCCGCGATAACCCTCTCGAGCGCGTCGAGATGACGATCAGCATCAGTGAATGACGTGTGAGTGCCGAGCGATGAGGCGCACGGAAAGCACGTGGCTGCAGCTGTTGAGGCGTGTGGTACTGTCGGCTTTCCAGATTCCCTTTCCCGCGTTACTCCTCTTCGCCGGTTGCGCGATTCCACACGTGCCCTACCGAACCATCTATGAGGACCCCGTCAATTACGTCCGATTGGAAGAAGATGATGCGGTACTTCCCGAATGGCCTCCAGGGCACCATGCGCATCCAAAGACATTCACCATCGGCGAGATGAGGGTGCTGCTCAAAGGCATGACCGTTCAAGAGCATCGCATTTGGCTCCAAAAATGGCTGCAAGGCGATGCGCCTTTGGTGCCCGCCTTCAAAGACGAAGAGACGGAGCTTCTGGCGTCTCAGCTGACCGAGGCCTTTGCGGCCGCCAACTACAACGAGCGGGTGACGTTTTACCTGAGCCAGCCCCAAACCTCGGTTAAGCGCGTGATCACCTCGGGAGGCATGTACGTGCATGGCGACGAGCTGCACGTAATTCTCGGTAACTGGCAAATCGTGTATGGGATTCCGACATATGGCATGATTTACGATCGTCGTTACCCGATGCGCCCCACGGCGGCGAAGGGTTTTGACTTATTTTTTCAACCGTCGAACGCAGTGGTGACACAGCGGAGTAGCGTCTGGGACACACTCTTCGCCAACACGAAGGACGAGCTTGTCATCGACATGGTCCGCTGGCAGGGAGCGGTCACCTCTTATTCCGCGCTTACCCATGCCCCATAGTGACGATCCACCGAGGATGCGTGTCTACCGGATAGTCGGATCGACCTCCAGTTGTGCGGCGCCTGCCGAGGCATAGGCAAGGGTCACCTCCGCGATCTTGTAGTCGTACTGCGCCTCAGCCAATCTCGTTTGTGCGGCGGTCAGCGCGACCTCCGCTTGTGTCACTTCTACGATCGATCCAAGCCCCAGCTTGTACCGCTGCTTGGCCAGATTCAATGCCTCTTGTGATGTTTTGACCTGCTCTTCCCCCAGTTTGATCTGTTGAGCGAATGAGATGGTGTCGAGATATGAATTGGTCACTTGTTGCGTCAGCGCTTGTTCAATATTCATGCTGGCGGCTTCGGCAGCCGCCTTTTGTGCCTTGGCTTCTCGAACCTGATTCTCGATCATGAAACCGGTAAAGAGCGGCATGGACACAAATCCGCCTGCTGCCCACCAGCCTCCTGTTTGGTTGGCCTGTGAACGGCTGCTATCGTAGACTTGGAAATCGCCTCCGCTTGCATAGGCGGAGACGGTCGGGAGGTATTGACGTTTGGCGGCGGTAACTTTTGCTTCGGCCGATGCCGTGAGTTCTTTTGTCTTGCGAAATTCGGGGTGGGAGAGGCTGTCGCTGATGAGCATGTCGAGAGGACGCTGGGGCCGGACTTCTATAGGAAGGTCCTCAAGGACATAATCCTCTGCTCCCATCACACCCATGGCGCGGTTCAAATTGGCAAAACTGGACTTGAGTCCGTTGCGAGCCTTGACGAGAAGCGATTCGGCGTTCGTCAGTTCGACCTGGACCAAATCCACATCGAGCTTCGATTTCAGCTGCTGGCGATAGAGCGCTTCGATCTGACCCTTGATGATGCCTCGCTCGCGGACTGTTTCTTCTGCGATCTGCACCAACCTCCGGTGTTTCAAGCTTGTGAGATACGAGGCCTGTACGTTCAACACCGCGAGCGCTTGGCGGGCGTTGATGTCAAGTTCCTGAGCCCGTTCCGCCAGTTGAACCGAACCCACTGTGTTCTGGCTGAACCCGAAGTCGAAAATCCGCTGGCTGACCGACACGCCTCCGACATACTGACTGAGATTTGGTTGAACCAGGAATCCGCCAACAAGAAAGCGGGGATTCAGTCGTCCGGCGCCTGCCGCGGTGTCGAAGTTCGCATCCACGTGCGGGTAGTAGATGGCCCGGGCCTGTTCTGTTCTCGCGGTGGCCGCTTTCAAGGTGGCGGTGGCTTCTTGCAAGAGGGGATGCTTCTCAAGCGCTAGTTCGATGGCCTGCTGCAGACCTAAAAAACTGCCCCGGGGCGGTGGTTCGGAGGTGCGTCCTGGCGGTTGCGCTTCCGTGACCGAAGGGATCAGCAGCGTGATCAGCAATATCAACAGCGGGTTTCGTCGAAGGATGTCAGACATAAGGCTCCTCCTACGTGCAATATGTGATGGTTAGCGTGGAACTACCGGAGTCTCTGCTTCCTGGACTCCGGGTGACCGCCGCTCGTATCTTTGTTGAGAAAACTTTGCCTCGGGAAGCTGGAAGGGAAACACACGCACGGGGCTTCCATCCAACAGCTGACGCTTTCCGACAGCGACCACCTCTTCATCGCCCTTGAGTCCGCTTGTAATCTCGATCCACTTGCCGTCGGTGATTCCTGTTTGGACCGGTACCGCCTTGGCTTTGCCTTGCTCGATAATGAAGAGCGATGTCCCTTTGCCACCGCTACTGACGGCTTGAGGCGGTACGACGAGCGCATTGGGAATCTCTCGCAAGGCGATTGCCATCTCGGCGAATGTTCCGGGACGGAGAAGATGATCGGGATTCGGCAGGTCGATTTCGACCAAGAGACTGCGCGTCGAAGGATCCAGCGCCAAGGTCGATCGAGTGATGGTGCCTTTGAATGAACGGTCGGGAAGTTCAGGTACAGTCACGGTGGCGTGGGTCTTGCCAGGCGTCACCCATGGGGAATCGTCCTGCGACACGTTGGCATAGATGCGAACGGTGCTGAGATCCATAATCGTAAACAACGGGATGGCACTCGTGGCTGAAGACGTGGCAATTTGGATCAAGGCTCCGGGATCGGCAAAACGGGCGGTGACAGTGCCGTCGTAGGGCGCCCTCACCTTCGTGTAATCCCGCAAGACTGCCCGCTGTTGCATGAGAGTCCTGGCGCCTTCATACGCCGCTTCAGCCACATCAACATCCTGTTTGGCAATGACATCCGGGGACGCATTCCAGACATTCTTCAGTCGTTCGAACGTGATCTTCTTGATCTTGTAATCTGCGGCAGCCTGAAGATATTGCTCCTCGATTTCCGGCGCGTCGATGATCGACACGACTTGGCCTTTCTTGACATGGTCACCTTTATCCGGCCCGATCCATTTCAGGTAGCCAGACACCTTCGCATACAGGGTGGTCTGATACAGCGGAGCGATGTTCGCCGGGAGCTTCACCGTGTAGACGAGATCCCTCCTGATCGGTTTCGTGACTTGCACCTCGACTGGTTGCGTGTCGGGTTGGAGGGGCGGCCGATGAGCCTTGCCTGGTGGTTCTTCAGGTTGGCATCCGATGAACAACAGCAAAGTAAGAATGATCATCAAGGCGTGTGTCGGCATGAGCCTAGATTTCCTCCGATGACGCGGCGGGAGTCAGCGAATGTTCGATGTGGATGCGCCGGGACAGCACCATTGCATGCATGACGGGGACAACGAGGAGCGTCATAACGGTCGAGACGGCAAGGCCGCCGACCACCGCACGGGCCAACGGTACCATCGTCTCATTACCTTCCCCGAATCCGAGCGCCAAGGGAAGCAGGCCGAGGATCGTCGCGAGAGCAGTCATCACGATCGGTCGAATGCGGCGGTGTCCGGCTTCCAGAACGGCCCGGTCGGCGGATGCCCCCGCTCGCACCATCCGGTTCGCAAAATCCACAAGGAGAATGCTGTTCGAAACGACTATGCCCATCATCATGAGCGTGCCGATCATTGACTCGACGTTAATTGACGTATCGGTCAGATGCAGCATGACGATTGTACCGATCCAACCCAATGGGACCGCGACGAGAATGATCAGCGGATCCACCATTGAGCGAAACAGGCCGACCATTACAAGGTAGATCAACAGGACCGCAAGGGGCAGTGCGAGCGAGAAGTTGTTGAAGGCGGCGCGCATATTGGCCACTTCTCCCTTCAGTTCAATCGTCACGTCTTTTGGAAGCACGACTCCCTGCAGCACCGACTCAATATCTGCAGCGACACGCCCCAGGTCGTTGCCGACCGGCGTCACCAACACGTCGAGCAACCGTGACAAATCGTAGTGGTCCACACTGTCTGGACCTGTCTTGATCTCCAGTGAGGCCACGTCCCTGAGGAGCACCGGTGGCCCCCGACGTTCGTCGGAGGCAAAAAACCCTGCGGACAAGTCGAGATTGCGCCCGGCGAAAGGCGTATTCTGAAGCGCGATGGTTGAACCGCTGGATCCGGCCGTGGTGAGGGCTGAAGTCGGATTGAGAGCGGTCCGGGCGCCGATAACCGGAATATTGAGAAGGTCTTCGGTCTTGGTCAATGACTGCTCCGGGTATTGCGCTAAGAGAAAGTAGCCGTTGGCCGTCTTGGGATCGAGCCAGTAGTTAGGACTCAGGGCCAAGTTTGAGCTGATGCCCGTGATCACATCGACGATGACCTTGTCCTGTGTCAGGCCGTAATAGGCGGCTTTTGTCCGATCCACGTTGACGTGAAGTTCCGGATAGCTCTTGCCTTGCTTGATGCGCACGTCGGTCGTATTGGCGACCTGGGCGACCTCCTGACGGATTTGTTCTGCAACCGGACGAATGAGATCCAAGGACGGTCCCTTGATTTGAATGTCGATTGGAGCGCGGAGTCCGAAGTTCAACACATCGCTGATGATGCCGCCCGTTTGAAAGGTGATTTCCACCCCCGGAAGTGACTTGCGGGTTTTTTCTCGCAGGGCATCAATGTACGAGTCGGTTCTACCAGTATGCCCGGATACCAGATTGACGAGCACAAAGGCCGTGTGATTACCGGTATTGGGCGCAAAACGGGCCGCATCGCCAAAATAGAGGCCGGTATTAGAGACGACTTCTTCAAGCTCCTGCTTGGGAACCGTCTCTTGCACGAGTCGTTCAATGTCGGCCACGATGGCGGTTGTCTTCTCAATTCGAGAGCCCTCGGGGGCAGTGACGAGCATCGTAAAGTTTCCTGCGTCGACCTTCGGGAAAAACTCGGTATGGAGTCGGGGCAGCAGAGTGACGCCCACGACCAGCAGGGCAGTCAGCGCCAAGAGCACTACCAGCCACTTCAGCCGCAAGCCGGCGCGGAGTACCGGGTCGTATGCCGACAAGACGAAGCGAAACCAGCCGTGGGCGGCCGATGCGTCGTCCTCCGACTCGTTCCCGTGCCCACGGCGATACAACCGGGCCAGCACGACAGGCGTCACCGTCATGGACACGGCGTAATCTGCGAGCATGGCGAATGCCACCGTCATGGCCAGGGGCACGAACAGATACTTGACGATTCCTGCAAAGAAGATGATCGGCAGGTAAACGATCAGAATACAGAGCGTGGCGACGAAAATAGGAAGCGTCAGCTCGGTCGCGCTGTCCTCGGCGGCTGACCGGCCGTCCTTCCCCATTTCGAGGTGACGATGGAGGTTTTCCTGAACCACGATGTTATTGTCGAGGAGGGTGCCGATGACCAGTGCGAGACCTCCGAGCGTCATGATGTTGACGGTCTGGCCGCTGAGAAAGAGGGCGACCAGCGCAGCGGTGAGCGAGAGAGGAATGGCGAGCCCCACCACCAGTGCGGCTTTCATGCTGCGCAAGAATAAAAAGATCATGAAGCCGGCGAGCCCGGCACCCAACAATCCTTCCTTCTGGAGGTTGGCGATGGCTTGCCGGATGTACAACGATTGGTCATAAATAAATTTCACGGTGGTGCCGGCGGGAATTTCAGTCAGCTTGTGTAGCTTCGCTCGTACGCCGTCCGTCACTTCCAGGGTATTCGCCCCTTCTTGTCTCGTGATCGGCAGATACGTTGCTTCGCGGCCATTGACGCGGACAATCGAGGTTTGAATAGCGGCGCTGTCCGCTGCCGTCCCGATGTCGCGAACGAGAATCGGCGTGCCGTTCACCACTTTAATCGGAATGTCGTTAATCTTTTCGACCACGCCGACGAGGCTGTTCGAATACACGTAGTAATCCAGGTCCCCGATCTTGATGTCTCCGGCAGGAATGATCGCGCTTTGCGCGTTGATGGCCTTCACCACATCGGACGGCGAAACGCCCCGAGCCAGCATCCGTTGCTGATCCATGAACACGGTGATCTGCCTGACTTTGCCGCCCAACGGAGGACCAAAGGAGATGCCGGGAATGTTGGCGATCTGGTTCCGCACGGTAAAATAGGCTAGGTCGCGAATGTCTTTCGGGCCGAGACTCTCGCTGCTAATGGAAAGGAAGCCGATCGGTAGGCTCGCGACACCGAACTTGTAGATGGAAGGCGGATAGACGCCGGGCGGCAGCAGGCGAATGATGCTGTAGGCCAGACTGGTCAGTTCTGATTGCGCGGCATCGATCGAATACTCCGGTTGAAAGAAGACTTTAATATAACTCATGCCCGCGAGCGACTGAGACTCAATATGCTCCACATAACTGGCTTCGACGAATCGTTGTTCCATCCGGAGTGTGATCGCCCCCTCCATCTCGCTGGGACTCATGCCGCGGTAGAAGGTGGTGACAAGGATGGTTGGTATCTTGATTTCCGGAAAAATGTCGACACGCATCTTTGTGTAAGAGACAGCCCCCAGCACGAGAGCGATCATGCACAGGGCAAAAACGGCATAAGGGTTTTTCAATGCGGCTCGTGTCAGCATGGCGATTCAACCGGATAGGGCGTTCGATTTCTGGCCAACCAGTACCGGCAGATATCTTCCACGCACGGCACCAGGTCTTCGAAAGTGTCCGGCTTCACCACATAGCCATTGACGGCGTTCGCATAGGCGGCAGAGAGGTCGGCGATCTCGTCGGAAGTCGTAAATGCGACGACCGGAATCGCTGCGAAGCGTCGCTCGGAGCGAAGACGCCTGAGGAAGACATCGCCCCGCTCATGTCTGAGGTGCCAATCGAGCAGAATCAACGAGGGCAGCTCATGCCGGTGTTTGAGAAAGTGCAGCGCTGCTTCGGCATCCTGTTCGGAATACAAGGCGACATCGAAGTCAGTGCGCATCAGCGCCTCGCGGAAAAGTTCACGTTCGCCGGGGCTGTCGTCGATCAATAAGACGGAGGCGTGGCGGTGCATCGAGATGCAGCTTCAGCAGAGATCGTGCCTCGAGAGCGTGCAAGGAAGAAGAACTGAATTGTTCGAGAGATCAATTACTTAACGCCTTACTCATGCAGCCGAGCGACAGGTCCATGAGCAGAGTCTGGAAAACTTCCAGAGGGGCTATGGAAGTTTTCCATATCAACACCGGAAGGCGAAGCCCACGTGGAGGGCTGTGGTGAAGCAATAGCTCGCATGCTGCAGGCTCGATTGACTGCTGTGGGCACGACGGCGCCACGAGAATTGCGACAAACCGGAGTCGTTCCTTACTGCTGATGGGCCAGCGGGGCATTCCCCTGGGCGCCGACCGGTGGAAGCTGCGCGACCGGCGCTTTTTGAGCTTGATTGTAGACCGCCAGAGCTTCTGGCATTTTTTCGGTGAGCCGTTTGATCCTGGTCTCGTGTCCCGGGTGGGTCGAGAGAAATTCTTGTGGTTGTTTCCCGTCCGAGGACTGCTGCATTCGTTGCCACACTCGCACCGCTTCTTGCGGGTCGTATCCGGCGTCTGCTGCCAACAACAATCCGATATAGTCGGCTTCGGACTCATGGGCCCGACTGAAGGGCAAGAGCACTCCCACCTGTGTCCCGACGCCCAAGGCGGTCATGGCAGCCTGACTCGTCACCGGACTGAATCCTTGTGTTCCCATGGCGATAGAGGCTCCTACCAGCCCGATTTGGGCGAGGACGCCCTGGCTCATGCGCTCCGATCCATGACGGGCGAGCGCGTGAACGACTTCGTGGCCCATGATCGCGGCCAGGCCGGACTCGTTATCGGCCACGGGGAAGATCCCCGTATACACCGCGATTTTACCTCCAGGCAGGGCAAAGGCATTCTTGGTACCGTCTTCTTTAATGACCGCCACCTCCCATTTGAAGTCTTTTGCCGAGTCGGCATACTTGGATTTTTTCGCTGCCTCGATGATACGTGAAGCGACTCTCTGGACTGGTGTGACTTCGGAGGGATTGTCGGAGATTTTGACTTTGGGGCTGCTCAGGACGTCCTGATACGCTTGAGCGCCTAGATTGGCTTCATAGGATTGGGGGACCATGAGAAGCTGCCATCGTTTCGTGTAAGGATTGGTGGCGCAGCCGGTTGTCTGCAGAGCAAAGAGGACAAGGAGAAAGAGTGCAGGTGGCAGCCGATGCGTCATGTCAGCCCTCCTTTCATAGGATACAAGAGATATTGTAAGAGGCTAAGCGGATACCCGGTGATTAGGACATTCCCTAGGGAAAGCAACATCGCCGCCCGGTTTCAGCTGCAAGTCCTTCTGTGCGCCGGCCATCGATGTGAGTGCTTCCGCTCCGGCTGCCGAGCCTGAGCATGAGCGATTAGGATGACGATGAGTTCGACGGAACGACACGGAAGCGCACTTCGTCGGCTTGTGTGTAGGCAGAGGTGCGTTCACCGGCGAAGAGCCCACAGCGGTAGAGGCCTGGCGCCCACCCGTGCTCAGGGGGAGTCAGCGTAAAGTACCCCGATTGGTCGCTCATGGCCATGAGCACATGATCCTGGGCGATCATCCCGGAATGTCCCGTTGCCTCGCTCGTTTCAAGAAAGCATTGAGTGGCAAGCGGCACGGCATCATAGGAATCAGAGACGAGACGAAACACGAGATAGATGTCTTGCTGGGTCGTGAGAAACGTATCGCCCGGGTTCAGCGGGATGAAATCATGCTGGCCCGTCGGAAGATCGTCGCGCATCACTTTGCTTGCAGGAATCACAAAGCGAAACCAGCTGAAATCCGCGTCCCGGCCTACCAGCACGCCCCCGGTATCCAAGGCACGCTCTGGTTTGAGCCGGTCCAACGCGGCATCGAGCTCTTCCTTGGATGGAGTTGGGGCCTCACCGGGGTCTGGCGCCGAATTCACTTCGGAGGCCGGTCCATTGTCGAGGTTGGCCAGTTCGGCTGGGATGTGTGGCTTCACTCGCTCGAGCCACCGCAGGAGCTTCTTCTTATCCAGTATACGGGTGGCTGGAGGAAGCGCATTGTTTTTGTTTTGTATCTCGAACTGTACGGCTTGATCATAGAGGGTGCGGAAGTGCATGAACGCCTCCTCCCACCGTTCCAGTTCCACCAAGCATTGACCCATCCGGAAGACAATGTCGTTGTACTGGTCCTCGGTCGGATCAAGGTCAGACACCTTGCCGAACACCTTGAGCGCTTCGTCACATTTTCCCAGTTGCATGAGGGTCAAGCCGAATTGGTGAGCAGCCGACGGGTCGCGTGGATTCAGTTCCAATAACTTGCGGTACATCGGCTCGGCTTCGTGATAACGGCCGGCCACAAACATTCTCCAAGCGTCCGCGCGCATGAGCGCCCATTGCTTCAGCTGATCGGGTGTGATGTCCTTGGAGGTAAACACCGGATCGAATCGACGCCCTCGGTCTTGCGAGTGTCCGTGAAACACTGTCAGCAAGGTATTCGCCGGCAACTCCAGCGGCGAACCGGGTGGGATATGGTCGAGCACATATTGGACGTCGTTGACGGCACCTTCATAGTCCAACACGTCAAATCGTGCGCGGGCCATTGCGAGCCGCCATCCGTGCATGTCTGGCGCAAGTTCGACCGCTTTCTTGTACGACTGGAGTGAGGTCTCGAGGTGATCGAGCTTTCGGAGCTCCCGAGCGAGACGCAGGTGGATCAAAGGGTTGCGGGTGTCGACGGCGGCAATTCGGCGCAATTCTTCAACCGATTGTTCCCCCTGTCCTGACCGAACAAGCAGACTCCACTTGGCCCATCGGACGTCGAGGGCACTCGGTTGCATGCCGAGGACTGTCTCATAGGCTTGGAGTGCTTCCGTCGAGGCGCGAGACGTCGCCAGGATGTCGCCGCGCAATTTGTGCAGTGTGAGAGCGTCCGGGTGCGCTTCAATGCCTTGCTCCAGCGTTTCCAACGCAGGCGTGATGGCGCCGCTTTCCCAGTCCGTTTTGGCACGTTCGATGATGTGAGGATCTGACGGGCCCTGAAGTTCCTCGGCGATGATTGCCGGTGGAAGGATCATCCATCCGCACAAAAGGGAGAGCCGGATGAGATGCACGAGGCAGAACAACGGATGTCGCGGATACGCACCAGGCATGCAGATTCTCAAGGGTTGCAGTACGGATAATGACCGGCTTCATTATATCGCAGGGTTCCCTCGCTCGCCTATCTATGCGCCGGGTATCGTCGTGTTCCTCAGAGCTCCTTAGACCAGAACACGAAAAACCCGTGACGGCCTGGCAGGGGTGGTCCACCACTGTGGTCGCTGTAAATGCCGAAGTTGTAGCTATAATTAATTTCCACTTGTGAGCGCCAGGGCGCCCCCGTTACGACACCGCCGCTAAGGGCCGGCATGGCATCCATCTTATAGCGGATAGATCCGTCCGGTTGGAACCGTGGTTGTTCGACAAGGCCCCAGGAACCTCGAATGTAAGGGAATACAAAGAAAATGGGCTCATAGCGGTATTCGAGATGGGCTATGCCGTATCGTCGCGGAAACAGTTCGTTGAAGGCGACACTCGGCAAGATGGGCAGAGCGAGCGCTTCCCATTCATATCCTGTAGGCCGTCCAGGCAAGCGAAAGGTGGAAAACCGGTCCAGATTTTGTCCAAGACCCGCATAGACAGAGGCGACCAGCCTGTGGCGTTCACTACTGACAAAGGGGACGCCCGTGGCGGCAAGCGCAAAGACGCTGCCCATGAGGTATTTGCGTTCGTTGGAAAGACCGAACACGCCACCACCCCACGTGCTCCAGTTTGACCGGTGTCCATAAATGAAATCACCTCCAAAGGCATAGCCCCGATGCGGGAGTTCCATTAAATTGCGCTCGAGCGCATCCCGGCGAACTCGTGCGTGTACGCGACCTTCGTACGTATCCTCAGGGACAATGAAGTTTGGAGACGTCTTACTCGTTCCTTTGAACCATCGAAAGCCCGGTTCGTACGTCAATGACAGCTCCAAGGCGTTATCCTGGTGACCGGGATCAAGCAGCCTTCGATAGGCGAGGCCGAATCCTCCGAACACGTAACTCCATTCCACTTCCACATCTCGAATGATTTGACCCTCCACGTATTCGGATCGGCCCAGCGGAATAATCATCGTATTCAACGTGAACCGGAATTCCCAACCACTGGATGATTGAGCTCCCACGTTCATGGTTAAATCGTTCACCGGACCGGAAAACGTGCCTCGAAATCGTTGCCTCATATCGTCCGAATTTCGCCACACATATAAGGCTCCGAACGGTAAGACTTGATAAAAGCTGGGGCCGTCGGGGAGATACTGAATGCCGAAACTGGCTGCCGTGACACTCTTGCGATCGCGAGGCGCCACTTGGACCGGTTCACCGAGCACTTCAGTGTCGAAGGCTTCTCCGGCCAACGGTGTCGGTTTCTCTTCCTCGGCCCACGCATGGCCGGTCGAGAAGAGCAGGCAAATTGTCAGGTATGCGATGCCCACCAGAGGCCATCGACTGTCTGTCCTGATCCTCAGGAACAGCGGTCTCCAGATCCCGTCCATATTTTCAGCATGACGATTTTACGACAGGGAGACACTAGGGAGGGCCCTAGTGAAAGGGACAGTAAAAGCTGAAAATAGATACACGAATTCGGTAAGTTCCAGGGCGGCACTTGTCTCAGGAATATTTCTGGATCGACTAGGGGTATGTTGATAACAACACGGGGGTCCTATTGTCATGTTTGACATCATCTTGTACCAACCGGAAATTCCACCCAACACGGGGAACATCATCCGGCTCTGCGCTAACACAGGTGTTCGGTTACACCTGGTTAAACCACTCGGGTTTTCGTTGGACGACCGCCAGATGCGGCGCGCGGGGTTGGACTATCACGACTATGCGACGTTGAGAGTCCATGATGACTGGGCCTCCTGTGCCGCGCATTTCAAGGGAAAACGGATCTTCGCGGTCTCGACCAGGGGATTACAACGCTATGATACCAATCGGTATCTCGCAGACGATGTCTTCTTGTTCGGTCCTGAAACGAGGGGATTGCCGGCCGACTTGCTAATGCAATTTCCTGCTGAACGGCGGATCCGGCTGCCGATGCTTGCGGAAAGTCGCAGTCTCAATCTCTCCAACGCCGCCGCGGTAGTCATTTACGAGGCCTGGCGCCAGCTTGATTTTGTGGACAACCTCACTCGCTGTCAGTCGTGAATTGAAAGTTCCGTGTCCGCCTGAAGGCAAACGAGATGGGTGCCTGATCAATGACCGAAAGTACGGGCGTCCGTCAACTGGAACTGTCCTCTGGCCAACACAGGATAGACGGAAAACATCGGGGTATGAGCGGGGACGACCGCTGTCGTTACATCCGGAAGCAACTGAAGATGCATGTTCACGAAGTTAAAGCTCAGTCCGTCCTGCCATTTCTGACTGCCGGTGCCGGCATAGGCAGCCGTCTTTTCCGAAGCATAGGTTCGAGTGAGTAATCCGGCAGCACCTTCCAAGCCATATTCATGCAAATCAGGTGCGCCCTGGACGAGCACGCTAACCGAACTGGCATCGAACCAGAGCTTGATATTGCAGCCAACCTGCACGTAGGGACCGAGCGAGTTGGTCCCTTCAAGGAATGCTCGAGGCAACGCGACCTCAAACGGCACATCGTTTGCCACCGGTCGATCAACCTGGCCTAGGTTGGTTTCTCTCAACGGCGCTGCCGAGACGAAGAGCAAATGCGGATCCGTCATGTCAATATCAAGAACCTGATCATCATAGTAGCTGCACAGCCGTCCCATGTCATAGCGTAGGGGGAATGAATATCCGATCTTGGCGTACCAAATGCGCATAGCGGCGTCCAAAGGATCGTCCGGTGATCGGCTGATCTTAAGGTCGAACGGTAACATGACATGCCACGCGCCCGTTCTCGCCGCGACGAACGGCGCGCAGGCGCCAGGGAATTCCTTATGCACGGCCTTGGTTTCCGGTTCGAATTTTCGCGTGGCGGAGGTGAAGTGCTGAGCAATCTTGGATTCTTTTGTGAGGCGGTATTTTTCCTGGTAATAGGCGGCTGCCCGCTGCTGTGCGATCGTTAAGTAATAGTCGGGCATGTCCGTCTCGACCACGATGCGATGAGGCACTTTCCCGGCAGGGGGGCTCGTGCGTTCGGGTCTCATGGCTGCCGAATACAGATCGAGCTCGGCCTTTAAGCGCTGAATATCGTGCTGGAGCTCTCGAGCGAGCTCCCGATCAAAAAAACTCGTTGTGGGAAGAATCTCGAGCGCCTTTTGCAGGCAATCCAATTTGTGCGTGTAGCGCTTCGGTTCCTCGGCAAACGCTTCAGCAGTCGCGACGAACAGATTAAATTGCTCTTCCGGCGTGAGACCGAGGGTGTCCAGGTCGTGATCTTTGATGAAGGCAAAAGCCAACGGGCCGAATGCCTCGGCTTTACGTATGCACAGGGTCAACAGGAAATTGTATTGAGCGCGCGCTTGATCCGGCGTCATGGTGGGCCATCATAACGGTCTCGCCTTGAAGGGAGCAAGATCAGCGGGATCGATCAGTCCGCTTATTCAAAGGCGCCCTTCATGCTGTCCGCCTTGCATAGGGATCTCGCCAGTGGAATAAGATCGGCTTCATCCTCATGCTTCCGTACCATGAAAATGCTGTGGCTGATGGTTCTCTTGATGCTGGCAGGCTGTCGGTTGATCGGTCTCTTGGCAGTTCATCCCATCTCTGTCGGTCCCATCGAATTTGATCCTTCGACGATCGAGTCTGTAGGAATCAGTCTGCCAGTTCTTGGAGGGGACGAGGACTATGATGCCGTTGCCCGCGTATCGTATCGCGAACTGGGTGCCACGGGTTGGAAGGAGGCGCTGCCACTACAACGCGTGCGAACCGACATGCTGTCCCGGGCGGTCCCCAGCACATTTCCCATCGCCGAGCAATTTGCCGGCAGCATCTTCAACCTCCGTCCTGACTCTGCCTATGAGGTGAAACTGACGATCGAAGATCCGGACGGAGGAGAGACGACAAGAATGGGCCAAGTGCGTACCCGTGCGGTGCCTCAGGACCTTCCGCTGTCGCCTCATGTTGTGCAGGTCGGTTCGGATGATACGCTGGCGTCCGCCCTTGCCCAAGCTGCGCCCGGTGATGTCATCATCCTCGCCAAGGGGCGTTACCAAGGTCCCTTCACGATCGATCGGAGTGGCACGGCCGCTGATCCCATTATTGTCAAAGGCCACGGTCGCGAAGGAACAGTGATTGAATCGCCGGGAGCGGAGTATGGGATCCTTATTGCCGGTTCTCACGTCCATGTCCAGGATCTGACGATCGGACTCAGCGCCTGGGGGATCAAACTCTTCAACGCCGACGAAGTAGTCATTCAGCGGACGCACATCAGAGATGTGAAGTACGGCATCAACGCACGAAGCGGCGTCAACCGAAATGCATACATCTGCGACAATCTCTTGGAAGGAACAGGAGTCCTCTGGCCGGATACGAGTAATCGAACGTGGGATTACGAGGGGATTGTCGTGACCGGCACGGGACATGTGGTCTGCCACAATACGCTTGCGGGATTCGGTGATGCTCTGGGCCTCTCACAGCCTACGACGATTCCGAATCGTGCGATCGATTTCTATGGCAACGACGTGGTATGGGGCGGCGATGACGGAATCGAGTTGGACTATAGCGAACGAAACGTGCGCGCGTTCGGGAATCGGTTCGGGAACGTGGCAATGGGTATCAGCTTCCAGCCGGTCTGGGGAGGACCGGTGTATGCCTTTCGCAACGTCATCTATAACACCGCAACGGCGCCCTACAAATTGAATCAGGGACCGAGCGGCTTCTTCATCGTGCACAACACGTCTATCCGTTCCGGCTGGGCATGGTTGCAATACGGCGAAGTCGTCTCAAACTTTACCTTCTACAACAACCTGACCATCGGTACTGAGAAAGCCGTCTACATGACGCCCTCTATTGAGACGGCCGCCATTGACTACAACGGATGGAGTCCTGACGGAGAATTCAAGTTCGATTACACATGGGCAGGATTTTCCTCCTTACATCGGCACTCTCCCTATGAGCGACACGGAAGGCTGCTCACAGCGCCTGTTTTCAATGAGCCGGTCATCCAGCCGCCCCGATTTGAATCCTTCATGCCACCGCCTTTGGCGCTGACGCTGCATGCTTCAAGCAATGCCATCGATGCCGGTGTGCGTCTCCCCAATATCAATGACGATTATGGTGGTGAAGCACCGGACTTGGGTGTGCTCGAGCATGGACAGAACTTGCCGCATTACGGGGTCCGATGGCAGTGAGACGGATGCTGCTCGCCAATCTGAGGCCCACTATTCCATCCGGCTTTGATAGGGTGTCGGATAAATGAGACTCAAGAGCGAGGCATCATGACTCCAGAACCACATGCTGGCAGCGAACACCAGGACAACGGTTGGCAGGATGAGCAATGTCAAGGCGGCGGCGTCTTGCATCGTCAGGGATTTCGTTTCCAATAGGCATTGTCCGTTTTCACCTCGTTTGACCGAACGAATCAGCAGCGCGGCATTGAGTTGGTGGCTCTTGAAGAAAAAGGAATACACGTCGCCGAGCAACGGTATCGTTCCAATAAGCCCGTTTTTCAGCAGATTGTAGGCCATTCGCAGTTGCATGTCCCAGGGAACATGCAACTGCCGAGCGATGACCAGGATCGTAGCGCCGGTCATTGTTGCGAGCAGATCACCGACGATCGGAAGCATGCCGATCAGCGGATCGAAGCCGACTCGAAAACGCATTCCCGGGACGGACAGCGCAGTGTCAAGCATTCGGGCGATGTTGTCGGCTTGTTCTTCTTTTTCTCGAATCTTCACACAGTCAGCATACGGACGTGGCGACTATGCTTTTGGCTCTCCAGCAGCGTAAAGCCAACGAACTGTCACTTCATTTTGTTCGGATCCTGATACACCATGATGTGAGCGTAAGGGCTGCCCTCAAACATGACGTACATTCCGGAGGGATTGGGCGTGGTCGGCAGCTTCGAGGCTGATGCATCAAACGGCCACATGATCATCCAATGCGGCGGTTCCTTCACCACTTTGGCGCCATCACCGGACATCACGACTTTGCCGCCTTTTTCCAAGTGCGATCCTCCCCGCGCCATATAGGCGATTCCAGGGACGGTATTAGAGGGTTTAGGAGCGTTGTTCATGATGTCAGTCATCCATTGGTTGCTGGCTGCGTCCATGCAAATGGGATCGGGGATGGGCAGGTTCATGACAGTGGGGATACACGTAAAGCCATTCGTGCCCTTTCTCACTTCTGTGAGTTTGCCGTCAGCGCCGTAGATCATCACGCTGGCATCCTTGGAAATGTGCGCCGGTGCTGCACTCACAGCGAGAGCAGTCTGGTCCTTTTCCGACATCGTTTTGACTTCTTTGACTGTCGATCCCTTCTGGGGCGGTTTGTCGGCTGAGAACGCCAGGGCAGGAATCATGATCGAACAGCCTATGAAGAAACTGAGACGGTTCGGACGGGTCATGGCTATCCTCCTTGATGAAAGTGAACTTCCGTTAATGGACCTGACTGAGAGGAACCGCGAATCATAGACCGTACTTTTTCAGTTTCGCAAGAAGCGTTTTGTAGTCAATGTCCAACGTCTTGGCGGCTTGTGTCTTGTTGCCGCCGCTCGCTTCCAACACCCGCTGAATGTGCAAGCGTTCGATGTCCTCCAGTGAGCATTGTGAGAGATGTGGGAGCTGCCAGCCTGGTTGTGATGATGGCAAGACGGCTAAGACTTCTTCTCCAGAAATCGCGTCTGTGCCTTGCCCAGACATGACCAACCGCTCGATGACATTGTGCAATTCCCGGACATTGCCCGGCCAAGGATAATTTAAGAGTGCGGCTTTTGCAGCCGAGGAGAGGGGTCGAGGAGACAATCCCGCTGCGCGGACGATGTGCAGGAAATGATCTGCCAGCATGATCACATCGTCCTGGCGTTCACGAAGCGCAGGAACATGCAATGTCACCGCGTTGATACGATATAGCAGATCCTCTCGGAAGCGGCGTTCAGTCACCAGCGCATTGATGTCCTGGTTGGTCGCTCCCACAAGACGAACGTCCGCTTGCAAGGTTCTGGTGCTGCCGACCGGTCGATATTCGCCTCGATCCAGAAATCGGAGAAGGCTGACCTGCATCTGGGTTGGCATCTCTCCCAATTCATCAAGAAAGAGGGTGCCTCCTTCCGCCGTCGTGACCAATCCGGTCTTTGCGCCGACTGCACCGGTGAACGCGCCCTTTTCATGACCGAACAGTTCGCTCTCGAGGAGTTCGCGGTTCATGGCTCCGCAATTGATGGCAAGAAATGGCCCCCTCGCTCTATTGCTCAGATCATGAAGTAGCCGGGCCACCACTTCCTTGCCGGAGCCGGTTTCTCCCCGGATGAGGACCGGGGCTCTCGATGAGGCGGCTTGTGCAATCTGGGCTCGCAGCTTCTTCCAAGCCGGGCTTGATCCTTCAATGATGACGTCCCGTGTATACCCGCCGCGGCGCGCAGCGAGGTTTTCGCGCCTCAAAGCGCGTACGGTTCTCAGTTTGGCCAACGCCGCTTTGACGGCAGTGCCGTCGAACGGCGTGTCCTTGATGAGAAAATCCCATGCGCCTTGCTTCATCGCCTCAACGGCATCCTTCACGTCTCCGTGACCTGTCAACAACATGACGTCGACACCGGGTTGGTGATCGGCGACCCACTTCAAGACGGCCAGTCCGTCAATACCCGGCATCCGTAGATCGGTAATCACGCAGTCAAAGGGTTGAGCTTGAAGCAACTGGATGCCCGCCTCACCGTGCGCAGCGACCAGAACGTCACATCCCTCCTCCCGAAGCGTCTGTCCCAAGACCAACCGCACATATTCTTCGTCGTCGATTATCAGCGCATGCATGTTCGCGGCGTGTCTCCGTCTGTGTGTAGCGGTATCTGTCCTTGCTTACGACATTCCGGAATCAGCGGGATCAATTGGGATCATGAGCCTAAAGGTGCTTCCGTCGCCCGGTGCAGATTCTACCGTCACCCGGCCCCCATGTTTGTCCATGACGAGTCGGACGATCGCCAAACCGACTCCGGTTCCCTCATAGTCTTCTGGACCGTGCAAGCGTTCGAACAACCCGAAAATCTTGTCCGTCCGAGCTAGGTCGAAGCCGATGCCGTTATCCTGTACAGACAAGATGTACTCGTTTTCGGTTCTGCTGCCGCTGATTCGTATCTCCGGATGGGGTCGGAGACGTGAGAACTTGATGGCATTATCCAGCAGGTTCGCGAGCGCCTGGCGGAGGCTGACCGGCTCCCCATACAGGGTGTCCAGCTGGAGGTTAAGTTCGACTTTTGGTTTCGGGCTCTGCGTGAAGCTTACTCGCTCGTTCAGCAGGTTCGTAATCATGTCGCGAACGTTAAACTGTTGCTTCGGCAACTCTTGTTGTTCTAGACGTGAATACTTGAGGAGGGCATCGATCATGTGTGTGAGGCGGAGCGCTGATTGTCTGATGACCCTGATATGGTGCCTCACTTGCTGATCGCCGCCTTCGGCAAAGTGTTTTTCCAGCAGAGAAGAAAAACCTTCAATTTCACGCAACGGTCCCTTTAGATCGTGGGCGATTGAATAGGTGAAGGCTTCCAATTCTTTGGTTTTGCGCAGGAGCGATGTGCTGTGTTCCCGTAGACTGGTCAGCATCGTTGTGAGAGAGGCTGCGAGAGTGCCGACTTCGTCGCGGCTCGGCCATGCGGGAAATCGGGCCGAGAAATCGTGGTGGGCCACCCGGTCTGCCGTGGCGGCCAGCGCCATCAGCGGTCGAACGACGTGTCTTGCTGCGAGGACATAGGTGATGGCGATGACAAGGCCGAGCAAGAGAGTCAGAGAGAGAGCAATCAAACGGGCGCGGCCGACCAGCCGATCGCCCTCATGCTTCATCTCCACATCAATCTGTGTGTGAGCGTCCATCAATTGATCGAGACCATCGGTGACACGCATGATCAGACCGTCGGCTTCCGACCTGTCAAGGCGGGGCAAATGTGCGGTCAATGCTGCGAGAGACTGGGCAATGACTTCGATCGCCCGATCTTCCTGCTCAGCCAGATCGAGGCGGTGATGCTCCGCAAGCATGCCATACAAAATGGGATGGGTACGGGCGGCGTGTGTGCCTTTATAGAGATTAAGCGCGCCTGTAAGCTGGGAAACATGTTGTGCAAGCCGGCCGGCGATCTCGGTATGGTTAGGCGAGTGCAAAGCCAGCTTCACATCGTAGGCCTCCCGTCGCATGTTCGCGGCCGTGACGATGGCGGGGACGGTGATTCGTTTGTGCCGGTCCACATAACTATTGATACGGGCTAGATAGATGAGCAACGCCGTAAGGCTTAACGCCAGGAGGCTCAGGACTAATCCGAACGAGATGAGAAGTTTGTGACCGATCGAAAGGTGGTGAAACCACCCCGTCAGAGAGCGGTTCATGGCGCTACGGTACCATAGGAACCATGCGGGTGCCAGAGAGAGAAAGCACGCGTCCGTTACGCGCGCTCGGTCCCCCATCGTCGGTACATGAATCGTTCGGTGGGGGCGAACAGTGACTTGTCGACTGCGAGGCCGATCAGAACGATGACGATAATCACGCCGATGACCTGGTCCATGGCATGCAGTTCCCGGCCATAATGGAGCAGTTGACCGAGACCGAAGCCGCTCAGAATGGTCACGTAGATTTCTGCCGCCATCAGTGAACGCCAGGCAAACGCCCAGCCTTGTTTCATGCCGCTGATCAAGAAGGGAAGTGCTGCCGGAAGGATCACGTGCGTCCACGTGTGCAGGCCGGTAGACCCCATGGTGCGTGCGGCTCTGCGGTAGATGGGAGGAATAGTCCGGACACCGTTGTCTGTCGCGATGATTAAGGACCAGAGTGTGCCCATCACCACGACAAACAGCATGGCGGCCTCGCTCTGCCCAAACCAGAGCAGGGCCAGCGGGACCCAACACACGCTGGGGAGCGTTTGGAGCCCAAGCGCGAGAATGCCGATCGTGTCATGGCACCATCGCGATGAGGCGGTCAGCAGCCCGAGCGGGAGTCCTATGACAATGCCCAAGCCATAGCCGATGAGCAGCCGTCGTACGGTAACCAACGTGGCCTCCCAGAGTGTGCCGTCTTCTGCAGCACTTCGCAGATAGTCGAGAACGCTCAGAGGAGAAGGCAGTAACAGCGGTGACCAGATCTGAGCCTTGACGACGAGATGCCAGACAACGATCAAGCCCACAAAAAACAACGATGCAGCCAGCCATCGTGTGATCAATCGGCCACCTCCGACTGGACGTAGCCTTTCAAGACTCCCATGATCTCGGTCGCGAACCGTGCCAGATCCACACTGTTGATGTCGCGCGGCCTGGGTAGCGGGATGGCAAATTCCTCACGAATGCGCCCGGGATGTGGAGAGAAGAGGATCACGCGGTCTCCCAGACAGACCGCTTCGCGGACATTATGGGTGACGAACACGATGGTTTTGCGGTGTTGACTCCAGATCCGTTGAATGTCGCCATAGAGTTGTTCCCGCGTCAGGGCATCCAATGCACCGAACGGTTCGTCCATCAGGAGGACGCTCGGATTTGGTGCGAGGGCCCGTGCCA
>Ga0075429_100000401_pt1 | contig 31974 bp, 28 predicted proteins | sample RhiMetdeltSRZDD3_FD_75295 | JGI IMG/M metagenome (GOLD analysis project Ga0075429, IMG submission 75295) | Populus rhizosphere microbial communities from Tennessee, USA - Rhizosphere MetaG P. deltoides SRZDD3 | ecosystem: Host-associated > Plants > Roots > Rhizosphere > Soil | place: USA...
TACTTATTTCTTTTTCTGCTTTATTTACTCTCTATATATTCTCGTACTGCATCAAATGTGGGTTCATTGGTTAGCAGATGTAGTCTTTTATCATAACACTGTAGTATGATTGACATTGCCTTCATCCTTTCCTTCTGATCTGCCTGAGGATCATTTACAATTGTCCAAGATTTTTTAATAATTTCCGTTAATCCTGCCAATGTATTTTGTAGATTTAAAAAGAATTCATTTCCAAACCTTCGCTGTCTTTTTTTCCTATCCTGATATATTCTGCTTATATCTCTCGATATAGTTGGCTGGCTAATGTGAAGAATATCGGAAATTTCAGTTTGTGAGTAGCCCCTTATGAGCAGATCTCTTACCTTGTTTCTGAGCCATTCAATCTGTTTCAGATATTTTTGTTTACTAATTCGGGCTCTAGGATTTATTTCCACATTTCTTGGCAACAGAAATAATTGTAGTCTATAAGCATTTTAATTTTATCCGAATCGTTAGCGACTTTTAGTTAATCACTAGTAATATAGATAATTACAGTAGACATATCTGAAGGGATTTATTCGTACTCTATTCACGCATGTGCTTATTTGTGTTGGACTTCCAAGCGTGACTATAAATTTTTATGCATATACTAAGCTACGATTTAATTGGTAAGCATATCAACGCAAAACTTCCAGGATTTCTTTTCTACGTTTTCAACTTTGGTCAACCAGAAAAAAGCTATGGCACATTAGTATTGGCCACTGATCTTTCTGTTACACAAATATTGGATATTACAGTATATGTTCAATCTAGCTAACCATTTTCTCGATTGATATCAGCTCATATCTTCATCACAGGAGGGTACATTTACATACATGGATTCCCCGAACTAGCGTCATGAAAAAAATTAGTAGTAAAGAGAAGGTTATCCCATTTAGCTCGAATTGCTTACTTGAAGAAATGAATGCAGTACAAGTTAGAAAAAACATTAACAAAAAATCTGTGGCAGTAATTGTTCTTGGTGCATGTGAAAACCATGGAGATCACATGCCGTTTGGTTCAGATTTCATCTTTCCCATGGAGCTTGCAAAAAGGTTAGTTAAGAAATCGGAGAAAAAAAATATCATCATTCTTCCGCCTATTCCTTATGGGGTCAGTTTACATCATAACGAATTTCAAATGACAGTGAGTCTAGAACCCCCCACTCTTCAATTGGTTATAGAAAATCTCGTTGAAAGTCTTATCAAAAACGGATTAAGGAGGATTCTTGTAATTAATGGTCATGACGGAAACATAGCACCAATTGAATCGGCAGCGAGAACTTGCAAGGATAGACATCCAGATACGGTAATTGCTTGTCTTGAGGCGTGGTGGGTTTCGGTAGGAGAGATTACAGGGGGAATATTTGAAGTATGGCACGGTCTTGGCCATGGCGGGGAGGCTGAAACTTCTACAATGTTAGCCGTGAGACCAGATTTGGTGAATATGGGGCTCGCACCTAGCGAAGTAATTCCAAAATTGCCAAGTGACAAAATCAGAATATATTGGAAGTTCGATGAGTTAACAGGTACTGGTGCGACAGGCGCTCCGATGAAAGCAACTGCCGAAAAAGGAGAGGCAGCGATAGGAGCTCTTGAAAAAATTTTGCTCTCGTTCTTGAATGACATGGATAAGAATGATTGGAAATATGGGTTAATGTTGAAGTAGAAGCTTTAGGAATAGAACACGATTAACGGATGCTAATAATATATTCATTCTTCGATGCGAGTTGAAATAAATACGAGCTGCTCTCAACACTGAAATTACATCCACTTCTTTTTTCAACTACCTTCTAATTGGTGCAAGAGTGTATCGGTTTGACTGGCCCAATTCAAAAAGCTTTGCGAGCATCTATCAGCCTATAATAGGCATATAGTCGTAAATATTGGTAGGCCTCTTATTCGCTGAGCGATATGCGCATTTCTAAAACTAATGGTTACAAACTTCAGTCATGTTTCCATCAATGCGGAAGTTTGGAATATGCCTATAATTAAAACGATAAAAAAAGTTGCAACAAGTCTTTATGACTTTAAAAAGTGTTCCTTGTGTAATAATGGAAATTATTAGCACTGTGTTTTATTATAACACACCCGAATAGATTCATAATCTGCCCATTAATTGGTCCTCTCTTGTCAACCTGACTGGAAGGATTTTTCCTGGTCGCGCCTTATATGCGGGATTTCCGATACCTACTGCCATCATTGTATTTTTGGATTTGGCATGAGGAGAAAAGAATTCTGATACTGCATCATCAAAAAAGGTTGAACCAGAAGCACCTATCCCTTGGGCGTAGGCTGCGAGGTATATCTTGCCTGCGATGATCCCAGCTTCGAATTGGGACGCCCTATAGCCTCTATTGCCTAGAGCCCCAAGTACTTTTTGCAAACTAGTCATTAGGAATAGAACTGCGCTTGCCTCACTGAAAAGGGATTGACCTAAACATAGATATCCAGACATTTCTCTAGAAACTTTCAATTTGACTAGGTCGAGAGTATTCCGGCTACGATTAAAAAAGTATCCGCCTACTGGTATGCTTTCCACATTGTTACATATCAGATAAATATCAATCAATGAAGTATCTACAATTCTAAAAAAATCAAGAGGAATACCCCTGGTGGAACTGGTAAGGATGGTTGAAAGGACCGAAAAGGGGATAGCCGTATTGGCAAATCTTCGGGTTGAACCCCTTTTCAGTACAACCTCGGCCAGACTTAAAATATTTTTAGACAGTCTATCTTGTTGTGAAGTAGGTATTGGTACACTATTAATCACCCCTAAACCTTCAGACGAGCCGAAATGAATATTCATTTGTGCTTCGGATTCTTTCCCTTCAGATTTGATACCTTTGATCCATTCCCTGCTTTCCTGTACAGTGAACAGTGATGATGCATCATGGATGGTCCAGATCTCGGGATAACTAGTTTCACTCCCCGACAATGGACGGATCTTAGGAACTGGGGTCTCCGGTAATTCCTTTCCTAAGAATTCTTTTTCCTTTTCATGAGGAACTAGATCTTCCAGGGGATGTTTGGTATCTTTAGTACCACTAATGTTTGCGACTGCAATTGAAGCCTCCTTAAGTTGTTCCAGACACAAAAGACGATTTATCTTATCATCCACGAATCCCATGTTTAGGTCTGCTTTATGACCAATAGCTTCGGTAGTTGCAAGAAAGTTGGCGACAATTACACCCGAGTCCCAGAACCAATGGCGATAGGAGCGGGCTTGATACTTCCATGCATTCCGCCATGCAAGGGAGGTGAATACAAGGTTGACTGGAGAATCTAGCACCTTCGCTGGTTCTGCCATGGCCGCCGCCAGATAATGTCTGTGGTCACCCTTTCTTAGTTGGGTAAGACTAAATTCTGCCGGATCAAAGTGATAGACCCCCTCTTCCAAATCGGGAGCTAACTTCGCGCAAATAACATAGAGCTCGATGGGGTAGAGTGCACCAGTCGCTGATGCGGCACGCATATAATAGGTTACAGAGTTTGTTCCGAATTTCCTTGTAATTCCAGCCGAGAAAAACAGGATTCCGGCCAGGTCCCTGACTCCCAATTCTTGAGTGGGATGCCTATAAGTGGCATCATTGTCTGTCGGTTCTGATTTTTGTGGTGTTGAAGTACTAAGTGAGGTAATAGCATCAAGTGTGGGATGCGGAAAATTTGAAGGGAGAATGTACACGGGAAAATTGGAAGTATATATTTTGAAAGGTATCGGACGATTTGTGAAGTCCAGGTAATGCCTTTGAGTCATTAGGCTAATTTCCGAATGTTTAGTTGCCTCGTGATAATCCAAAGCGTACCTTGTCTCTTTATTCATCTTATATAGCTACAATATCACGGTGATTTATAGAGATCAACACGCTTTATGTGACGATTTAATTTCCAAATTTGCTCTCAAGGGTTTCTGTGCCCTGTTTTATACACAATCATTTTCACATATAATACTTGCAGTATCTCTTGTTATGACAAGGTATCGATAAGGGGCAAGGTCACTACATAATGCCCATCAGAATGGCTCCCAGACAGAGAATAATGCTTCGGATACCGTTGCATTACCAGGATTGATTTCGAATTTTTAGTTACGGATGATCGTTGCCTCATTTCGGTTATAATATAGCGGACTTTTACGCATTGAAAAGATGATTATCGTAGGATTTTTAATATAAAAAATAGCGTAAATAATTGATATTTTTGTAAAACCATTCTGACTTTAATACAGAAAATCCCTGGAAAATTTATATTCTTGGATATTGTTGGGGTGGTTAAGAACGACAGGAAAAACAATGAGTCAGAAAGAATTCCAGCAGACTTATGTGCATGGTCAAGATAAGAGGGTCGAAACGGTGACATTTGACCATAAGAAAATACCATCACCGAGGGTAAGAATGTCGTTTGAGGAATTATGCCCCCAATGGAGTCTTGCACTGTTAACTGGCGTTTCGCTCAACCAATCACTTGACATAAAAGAAGGGAAGAGATGTATAGTGGGGGAGGCTCATGGTTTCAGAAATAGCTCCTACTTGTGTTCAAGGTGTTGGGAATATTCCCAGAGTTTCGTTTCCTGTATATACGGTAATGAGCTTAGCGGCTACTTCATTACCAATCAAGAGCTTTTCGAGTCAATCAAAGATGATTTCATGCAACACTTCAATCAAAAGCATGTAAATGGTAAATTCAAATTATCGGCAATTACATACAATATTAGGAGTTTGTTACAAAGCTTATTTGTTAGGTCGAGTTACTGCAGATAGCGATGCCCTAAGCATATCTGAATTACTACCTTAGTTCGATTGGCAGGTGTTCTAAAATTCCAGAAGGATTCAATTGGGTTAGAAAATTAAGTCCTACGAATGTAGATCCTGAGTGTCGTTTTCCAGTTCAAAATCATTCTGTTTTGCCGAATTTTGTGAAAGCAACTAGCTTTATAGGCAAAAATGTAGCTATTTTCTTAAATAGCAGTTTAGATTCCTGTATAGTAGAATGAACAGGAATAAGACGCTTGCATGGCTGGTCCTTGTCGCGGGAATCTCTCTCTCGATTGTCGGGCAGAGTAGTTCCGAATTGATTACTTCAGCCTCCGCACAAACAACGATGGGTAATGGGACGGACGCGAATACTACGGCTGGAGAAAATATGACTGCAGGTGCTGCAAATATGACGAATTCAAGTGATACAGGGAGCGGCAATATATCTGGCTGTGGTACTGAGTGTTTTTGATCATCACAGATGATCTAGGGATGAAATGATAGATACAAGATAATTATTGATTGACCCAACTATTTCAAGTTTCCATTTTATTTATTTTGGAGTTTGAATGGTAAAATCTAATTCTCTAAATATCCGTATTCGCAACCCGCTCGCAACTAGCGTAATTTGTAAAAGTAGTAATAAAATTTCAATTGTAATTTATATTGTCCTCGCTAGCATCATAATAGATACATTTATCAATCAAAACATTCAGGTGAGAAATTCAGCAAACATTACATCAAGCTGGAGTATTGCTCTCTTTGTTTTTCTGGCTGCGATAGCGATCGTTGGTCAATATTACATCTTGGGATTTGTTAAGCAAAGAAGTGTCGAGATCATAAGTAAAGTAAAGACCCTCAGCATTTCCTTTCGGATAACAGAGATAGTCCAATATCTGCTAATGGCTGTTTTCATGTTTGTTGTGGCAGATATAATCATATTTTGGCATTATCCAAGCGCGAGTCTGGCTATAGTTACTGCGCTTAGTTATGGTTTGAATATTGGTTTGATGGCTATCTTCGCAGAGATTTTTTTTCGATGGTATAGATCCAATAGAAGCTCGATTGCGGTCTTACTTTACGGACTATCGTTTGCTGTCATTGTAGTTACTTCATGTGTATTCTTAACTGGAAGTTTCTATCGTTTCATGGAGAAGCCAACATATATATTTCCATATTCAGCCACAGAGTTAACTAAAACTGAACCAGGTTCAATACTGAACACTCTAGGCAAGGTCTATCATTACTCAGACATAGTATCATTCGTATCCAAATGGGTCGCAACCGCTTTCCTTCTGTATCACTATTCTCAGAAGATGGGTAGAACCAAGTATTGGATCTTGATAAGTTTACCCCTAGTTTATTTTATTGGCACATATATGGATGATTTTCACATATATGAGCCCCATGGTGATTCCGAAGAGTTTTACTGGCAACTTTATGTTACATTAAATTCCACAGCGGGAGGGATTTTATTTTATATAGGATTCGTAGCAGCCGCCAAACATTTTCAGGGCGATTTGGCTATCAAGGATTATCTGCTGATATGCGGTTTTGGATTTCTTTTGTTCTTTAGTGCGGGGCAGAGCAGCCTGGCAAATAGCCTGTACCCACCGTATGGCCTGGCAACGATGTCATTTTATGGTCTGTCATCCTTTTTGATACTAGTGGGCCTTTATGCTTCTGCAGTTTCTGTATCACAGGACTCGAACCTGCGCCGTTTGATGATGAGATTGGCTACAAATGAGATGAACATGCTAAGAAGTATGGGGATCGCACACAGAGAGGCAGAATTATGGAAGAGAGTTGACAAATTGAAACATATTGTCGAAGGGGAGGAAAAAGAATTGAAAGAGCGTACAGGAGTAGAGTCTTCTCTTGATGAAAAGGATCTTAAGGACTACGTGCAAGAGGTACTCCAAGAAGTCGGCAAAACCAAAGGCCAGAAATAGCCCTTTTATTTACGACCTCAATCATGGTCGCTTTTGTTTTGACCTCTGACAAAGTCCTTCTAGTCAGGGGACCCATGGAGGTCAACACAGTTAGGGATGCAAGCATTCTTGGAAAGGACATATCTGATAGTAAAATATTTCTAGACGAAAATAGAGTCTGGCCGATCGAAACCGGATCAAGTTGTGAAGTCGTACTTTCAATCCCTCAAAAGAAGCCGAATGGTGTAAAGGATATCTGGATTAGCGATCGTCAAAATGTGGGTACCAAAATATGGGAGGAAGTTGTTCACACGATTTTTCATGGTGAGGTTACCCTCCCAAATTCTATTATGATAGTTGGACCGACTGACTCTGGCAAGTCAAGTCTTTCAACTTATATCGTGAACCAAGCAATCAGAGCGGGACTAAGACCATCAGTAATAGATGCCGATATTGGACAAGGTGACTTAGCTCCTCCAGGTGTAATAGGTTGTGGAATTGTCGAGAAACAAATCCTAGATCTTAAGGAAGTTTCTACCAAATATTTTGCATTTGTGGGGGATATCAACCCCACAGGATATGATAGACTAATATCAAGATCAGTAAGGGGACTGCGGAACAAGATAGCTATGGGAAAGGAGAATCTCTCAAAAATCGATTTAGTTGTGATTAATACTGACGGCTTTATTACAGGTAGCGGTTTGTTGGGTAAAATCGCGATTGTAAATAATGTCCGCCCGGACATTATAATCTGTCTAGGCGAAGGTACTTCAGATCTTTGCATGCTGATCAAAGCTGGAATACAATCAGAATTTGTCCCTAGCCTACTACATGCAAGCTCTCCAATATCGACTGACCCAATTATCAAACTAAGTAAAGATAGAGTAAGGCGACGACTTGATAGGTTCCAGAATTATCTGTCGAAATTTGGAAAATACGGAAAGATAAGAAGCATTCATCTAAGAAAAATCAAAGTTGTCTATAAAGGAGTAATGTATTACAAAATAGTCATTCATTCAAAAGATTACCTCATCCTGGTAAATAGGTATGGAACCAAGAAATTATCGCTAGCTTACTTATTTGACATGTTTGTTGGTTTAGGAAAGGCGTATGATATAGTCGGTTTTGGAATACTATCTCGTATTACAGATCAAAAGGTTGAGATTCGCACAAATGTTAGCTTTTTTGACACAATCCATCTCAGTAAGATTGGAATCAGGACGAGTACATGGAGTCCATACATCATCAGGAGAGGTAACGACGAACGTGATACTTTCGCTTCTGAACAAAACAGTCAGCCACATACCAAATCTCTTTAGCCATTCTCTAATGTTTCAACAGTAATCTTCTTTCTATATTTGAATACTTTCTTAAGCTCGTAGATGGCTAATCTTTCCAATAATTTACCTAGCATTCCGCATGGTAGTTCAAATCCTACCTCGTCGACCACTTGTGTTTGGTTTAGTTCGACATCATAGTGAAACCTATGAATATGAACCCATCTTTTGAATGGGCCGGATAGCATCTCGTCTATGTATTCGTAAGGTGTTATTGATTTTATGATGGAGTGCCATTTGATCGGAAATAGAAGAATTCTTCCCTGAATCCAAAACTGGGTACCTTGAATAAATCTTTTGCCCGTAGAATCAAGTACCTTTAGTTTTACATCTTTGGGAGTTACTAAATTAAGGTGTTCAATGTCGGTATAGAACTCCCATACCTTCTCCACATCCGCGGTTAGCGTGAAACTGTGTTTGAAAGTTCTCAAATCAAGTGTATAAAGTTGGCATTGCTTGGGTTTTTAGGATTTCCAGGTTATCATCTTGATGTATTCGGTATCCGGGAAGGATAGCATGTTATCGTATTATAGTTGAAAATGTGCGCCCTGGTATTAATTAATATGATAACTGGACCTTTATTCTCAATTCGACCGCCTGCATCAAGAGAGAAGGAATCCTTTTGAGGAGTCATAGTTAACATTGAACGGCCTGTGAAGAGTTTTCGTGTTGTATGTCCAGCATGCGATTCAGAATTCCTTAGCTACGAAAAATATATTGATCATGTTTTCCTAAATCATAAGGATCAACCTTCTCTTAGAATGAAGGCAAAGATAAGAAAAACAGGATAAGAATGATGATGACACAGGTAATACTCCTCAAAACTATTGGCCCAAATAGTCATGGTAAATAAATTGAATGTATCCAACGTTTTCTTGACAGAAATACAGCTTTTAATTATACTTCGTAATTAATATAGCATTTTAAGCCCAATTGTAATAATTTTAAATATGGGGATAGTAGATAGAATACTATGTCCAGTATTTTATTATTCTTGGGGGAGCGGGAGCAGAACACTGCTAGACTTGCAATCTGTCCTAAATGCGGGAGACTGGTTAAACAAAATAGTGACTGCGATTGTGACGTTTTTCCTCAACCGTTCAGAAAAAAAATGAAAAATATCTAGTGGTGAAAGTAGAGATTATATTGTAGGTTTAGAATAGGAGTTGCACATTAGATTCTGCACGCTGTATTCTTTCCGTCAAGAATTACTTCTACAAAAAAGCCATACCCTAATTGAATATCCCGGCGATATTACAATGGTTTCTTCGTTTTGGTTATTAGATAGAACGCGTGTGCTGAAATGAGAAATGCAGCCAAGGTCATCTTGGTTGCAAACATAAGATTCCAAGGTGTCCCAGGATTTGGATACGCAATACTAACGCCTTCTGACTGGAACTCACCCTTCACCACCTCGTCAATAAAAAACGAATTCCAGAGGACAAAATTGTAAACAAATTCGTATAAAGCAATAATCGCAATCGCTAAAGCAAATAGTTGAAATAATGATCTTACCGGTCCTGAAATTGCGTTCACTTTCTCTCCTGCAAGTCGAGTCACACAAAACCATGAGTAAATTGATGTTATCATAAGATATGTAACTAGACTGGGAGATCCCTTAAAGGGGAATTCTATCTTGACCAAAACGTCACCGATGATTATGGTGCCAGTTTTTAAGTACTCTCCCGCGCTTTCGTATAATGCAAATGAACAAATTGACAACATTATGAAGGCGGAAGCATAAAACGTGATAATGAAGACTTTTCTTGATTCCAGCCCTTCTAACTGAAGATTAGAGTACTTCATTATTATACATAATCAGAAAATGCTGAGATATAATTTATGAGGCCTGAATCTTTTCCTTAGAATGCTAATTATCCTCTAGATTCGTTGGTTGGAAGCATTAGGTTTCTGTTGCCATTACCAAACTTAGGTTATGGATTGAATATTTTCTGGTTGGCGACACGTGATTCGAGCCAATCTAACCTTATCCAAACTGAGTTTAGTCTTTATTGAATAACCAATCACGTTGGTCTGGGAGGGTCTTGGCGCAACATAAAACCTACTTTTTCTTTAGGCAATTGATATATATTGAGCAAAATATGATAATGCGTAGAAACAGAACTGGTGTATTGCAACGACTGATATACTGCGCGCTGAATTGCACTGTCATAACAATTTTTCAAATTACCGCAGCACTTCGGCACGTATGCCATTTGATTGCGGCGTGAGTATAGAGGATCAGTTGATCGCGGCATCAAGGAAAGGAATTGAAGTACTTTTCGTTACTAACCATAATACTCTTGATGGCTTCCCACAAATCCTCGAATACCAACGGAACCATTACAAGTTCAAAGATATTAGGGTCTATCCTGCTGAAGAGGTAACAATAAACAACCATGGTCACATAATTGCGTACGGGATTGATAAAGAAATAAAGTCTGGAATGACTCTTGAGGAGACACTGGATGAAATTAAAGCTCAAAATGGGATTTCATGTGCGGCTCATCCCTTTGCAGTTTCGAATGGTGTTCGTGAAAATGCTATTCTATGTGATATAATTGAATCCTTTAATAGCAATAATCTTGATCATTATTCCAATATCGTTGCCGACGAATTCGCCAAGAAAAATAAACTAGCAACAATAGCAGGTAGCGACTCACATATTGAATCCACCGTAGGTAGATGCATAAATACAATTGAAACAGAAAATAATCTAGATGCAATTATTCAAAGTATGAAGCGCGGCAAGTTCAAAATTGGTAGGACCGATTATGCTACTAAAGCGGAAGTATTTGAACACGCATACTACATCATTTCTTGTTCTAAGAACCTACTCTTAGAACATATTTTGGAGCACCATCCGCACTTATTCCGAGCAGCAAAATGGGGCCTGAATTCGTATACCTCAAACCCTGACAAGAAATTTTGGTCTCTGCTAGGAGAATTAGGATTTTACCTCACCAAGAGAGCTTCAAAGAAAGTAAATGTTAATGGATATAGTCCTCTTGTATTTCAACAGAGATCATGGAGGACACTGATTTCGATGAGTCTAGTTCCTTAGACTCGATATCATTACAAAATATTATACTCTCTTTCATTTTGATGCATCGATCTCCAAGTATCAAAATCAAAATCAGTCTATCCTATGAATCCATAATGTCATTTGGTAGTTGTAAATTTGGCACATCCTTGCTAACCTAGGCTTTTTGATGCCGATTAAATATGCGCCTATTCCGTCTGTCGGAGAGTAGCCATCTACTTACTAAAAATATCCCGAATAGAGGAAAGCTTGCAATAAACAAATATGGGAATATCGCGACGTAAATCGAAGGTTGAAATATGTCCAAGAAATTCTTTAGCTCCTTTATGTATACTAATGACTAACTATAGGCCTTTATAATCTGATGGGCCAAGGTAGCTTATTCGTGGATTAACATGACGGATTAGGCCCTGACAATATTACTATCCAAAACCTAGGTATGCGCCTCTAGGACATCATTACATCTCTTTCTAGTTGACCTCTTAGCATGTAGCCATGTAAGACCGGCCCCAATTAGTGGAATGACTTGATCTAATACATAACGTCTTTCGCTTGTTGGAGCTACGACAATAACTAATTTGGTACGCTTTCATGAGACGTAACATCATGAAGAGATCTTTTCAATATTTCATAGGTATTGAGGCCAATAGTTTACAATTCTTGTTCATGAAAAATAAGAGATTGCCTCGTAGGGCATTTCATATTCAGCATATTAAAATCTTGCAATGGTCGTATTTATGGCAAATGCCTGAAAACTCACTTTTCACTAGATTTATTTTGCTTCTTTAATGATCTAGATTGTTGTTTGTACATTGTGATAAGCTCTTCCACGGCTGTGGCATCTTCTGGTTTCTTATCGTCCCTTATTTTTCCTGTAAATTTCGGAAACCTCAATGCCAAGCCAAAACCGTCCTTTAATGAATTAATCCCAGCCGTGTGGGAAGGACTTAATGTGATTTCAGAAGCAATGACCTCAATTACTATCTTGGGTTCAAACCAAACATCCATTTTCATTCCAGTATCTACTCGTGGATGCCTATGTGGGAGGACGTATTTTTCCAAATCTTTGAAAAACTGTTCTAGGCTTTTGTCGGTAAAACCGGTTCCTACCTTTGTGCTACTTTGAAATTGGTCCGTCTTTGCGTCATAGGCCGCTAACAACAATGCACCATATTTGCCCACTCTCCTTCCTCTTCCATAAAGAGCTCCGACTATTACAAGATCCAGTGTATCTGCAAGTTCTGCCTGATATTCCCGCTTAAGCTTAACCCACGCATATTCTCTTGCTCCGGCTCGATATGTACTATCGGGTTGCTTTATCATCAATCCTTCGCAGCCATTTTCTATTGCTGTTCCCATGAACTTCTCAACCTGAGCAGGATCCTGGACGACAATCTGAGGCACCAATTTCGACTTTTGATTATAATCTATAATTCCAATCTCTTCACCCCTGTCAGCGCTGTTACCTCCCTTCCTCGCTTTTTTCGTAAAGAGGGAATTCTTGCTGCGCTCCGCTGTGCTTGAATTTTTGGCGCCCACATCTTTGGGGTATGTGATTTTTTCCAGCAAAGCGCGCCTCTCTGATAGTGGCAATGATGTTGTCTCTGCACCATCCAAATAAAGAATATCAAAAAAATTTATGACGACAGGATAATTCTCCATCGCTTCATTAATGCCATGTTTTCTGCGTCTGTGCATTAGCACCTGGAATGGGAGATACGCACCTGTTTCAGGATCTACTGCCACTACCTCACCTTCCAAGATCGCCTCCTTAACATGAAGTGTCATCATAGACTCCACCAGATCAGGAAAGTGATGAGTAATTTTATCCAGCCTTCTAGTGAATAGCTCTACGTTTTCAGAACTCTTGTGGACTTGCACTCTTTCTCCATCCAATTTGTATTCAGCAAGTCCGCGTCCATCCATTCTAGTGAGGGCATCCATAGTAGTAGCTACACGCTCAGCAAGCATAGGTCGGACAGGTTTGAACAAAGTAATTCTCAACATTTTGATGGCATCAATGCCTTGCGTCGCCAAGGTTTTCGCTATGTTCCCAAGGTCGTTTGTTGCATTGTACGCTTTTTCTAGTACTGCTCTGTTTGATTTAGATCCGGTGAAAGCGATGGCAAGTGCATCCATTACGGTAAAATCTGCTATACCCAAGCGTAGAGTACCCATTACTAATTTCAATATGTATCTGCTCTCTCGAGGCAAAGTTTCATTAAGAATACTGCTTAAGAGTTTTAACTTGGATTCCTGTGACCCAGGTCCTGCTGTTTTAGCAATTTTCACCAGGGTCGAGAAAACCCTCTCCACGGTCATGGTCTCAGATGTTAAGGTCATCTGGTTTCTTGATTTCATTATTTGGCCTGCCGCGTCTCCAATGTCCCCAGTAGATTGGTAAGCCTTCTTAACTAAATGGACTGGGGAACCTGAGGAATAAGCGATAGCCCTAATCGCCATCTTTTCTGCTAACCCTAAATCCAACGCTTCATAGTCAGGAGCCAACTTTCCCTGGATGAAGTATACTACCTTTTCTATGAGATCTTTTGGAGTTTTCTTGAACAAGGAAACGAGAATGTCAGTAAGATTTAACCGACTTTTTGTGTTCTCCATTTGTTCGAATGCGTCAATTAGTAAAGAAAGCTCCAATACTAAGTTCAAAATAGTCTGTTTTGTTTAAAGGTTTTCCATGGTCGATTCTAGTAACAACCCAACTTTCCATAATGTAGTTAAGCAATTAAGTAAGTACCAATAACTTTCATATTTCCTAATGTACTAGAATTGGATATTCAATTGGCTATCTATCTCTATATTTGCAAAATGAAACCTCATATTCAATCGATATTGAACATTATATATTGCATATTATTATCAACATAACAGTTGAACTACATCTAGTAAACCTTCAGTTCCAGGCCTAGACTTCAATATCGTATCGATAATGAACTTGACTCGTAAAAGCTATTTCAGTGTTCAAGTATTCTCACTGCTACTGGCTAGAATATTTTATTCTGCTAATTGGTTTAATATCGCATCCATTTTCTTTCTCATAGCATATGACCTTAAATTGAGTATCTCAATGCTTGGACTGGTTACGTCTAGTCTCATAATTGGCGTTGGACTTTTTCAAGTCCCTGCAGGGATCATAGCAGCGAGATATGGCGCTGATAAATTAGCCGTGTTTGGAATTCTTCTTGCTTCGTCCTGTGCTCTAGGAACTGGCTTGTCTGAAAATATCTTACAAATTGCTCTTCTTAGATTCATGGTTGGAGTAGGAATGGCTTGTTTTTTCGGACCAAGTGTTATACTAATTTCAAAATTTCTGGGTGGAAGGGCTGAGGGCCTAGGAATTGGTTTGATTAATTCAGCTCATGCAATAGGTGGCATCTTAGGGATTTTTACATGGGTCGTATTAGCACAACTCACGGGCTGGAGAATTGGACTCGTTATTGGGGGGGCCTTGGGGTTGGTCACTGGAATCATCCTAAGTGTCTCTCTGTCGCGAACAGATCCATTTTCTATACATAAAAAAGAAAATTTATCTCCCCCCATTGGTGAACCTTCATCGGATCTAGAACCCAAAAAAATTAGCCCAAAAACAGGAATAAGTATGTCTGGATTACGGCACACGCTATTCAACAAATCGTTAATCATACTAGGTACAGCATTACTCTCTTTTCAGGCGGGTTCCAGTATTATTCTGACGTTCATTGTACTTTATCTTGGGGGAGTACTGAGCATAGACTATACCGTAGCGGGTCTTATAGGGAGTCTTAACTTGGTAATAGCACTTTTTTCATCCCCATTGTTTGGACTCGTATATGACCGGACAAGAAAAGCAAAGAAAATTTTGATTATTTCTGGTCTTTCCTCGGCGGTTAGCATCTGGGGAATGACCATCCCATCAGTTTATGTCATTATCCCTTCGATGATATTTTCTGCAATATTCTTGTCCGCTGGTTTTGTAGTAGTTTATGCCGAGGCAAAGAGAACCAACACGATTCAGAGTCTAGATCCGAAATATCAAACATTAGCTGTAAGTTTTGTTAACGGAATTTCTCTTTTTGGTGCTTTTTGGGTTCCGTTTCTTTTTTCATTTGCCGCTGAACGTTTTGGATTTGCCATCGCGTGGCTCCTCGGTGGGCTAATAGTACTAGCATTTATCTTGCCGGCGTTCAAATTGAAGTAGGCAGAAACAGATTGATTAATACTTTGTAGAATTATGAACATGAAAGTACCAGTCTCTTAAGATTATTCGTCCGCTTTTATCCTATCCCTCCGGTCGAAATGTTGTTATCCTTTTACCACACATATCATATATATGGTCAACAATACTGGCCAAATCTTGATTCCAATCTTGATACTAGTGTCAATAGTCGGATTATCTTTTGCTTACGTTGGTACATCAACTAATTCTTCATCACCAACTCTGAGCCAAAGTCAGCCATGGCTTGGGATGTCTGCCGTGGAACTGACTCCACAGATAGCTGAGGCGACTGGAATTAGCGAAACGACCGGACTGCTGGTACTACAGGTTGCTCCAGGCGGACCTGCTGACAAGGCTGGTATAGGAGGCGGTAATGAATTAAAAGCTATAGATGGTGGTGAGATCCCAACTGGCGGTGATGTAATTACTCATATAGACGGCAGTGCTATTCGAACCCTTGATGATTTTCGATCCAATCTAGGCAACAAGCAAATCGGGGACACCGTAGAATTCAGATTGGTTAGCGCCAACGGCGATGAACGGACTGCTGATGCCATATTGGAGGCTAGACCAGCATAGCATAGCATAGCATAGCATAATGAATCTCGCAAGCCAGTCGCTTTCCAAAGCAAATATGGACAGCGATATTCTAATTCGATAACTTGAAACGTTAGGCTCTAATGTGACGATCCTCGTATTAAGTTCTGAATAATATTCCTGGGTACCAAGGATTCCTCTATTTCGAATTGGCGTGTGTCTACTTGGCTAACTTTTCTACTTTCGCTTCGTTCTGGTAGTTTACCTCTTTAGACTTGCTAAAGACTGGCACCTTATCATTGGTCTTACCACTTTTCATGAGGATATCTTTGATTTCATAGTTGTCTATTAGAGCTTCAACTATTTTTGAATACTCCTCTTTTGGAAGTTCATTTGATACACCGATCGAATCAATTGCCTTTAGTTTCCAAAAAATGTTGTAAGCATTTTCAATCGATCTTTCAGAATCATATACGATTTTTCCGAATGCGGTCAAAGAATACCTCCCATGTTTCCTCTTTATTAGTCCGGCCCTTGCCATGTTTGACAATCTCGAATAATATTGCTTTCTACTGATTTTGATCTTGGATTGCAGGAACTCCCCAGTTGCGCCACTCGAATTAGCGATAGTCTTGTACAGATCTAGTGCCATCCCATCAGATATCGACCTCATGACCTTGGCCACCGAGCTTGATTTTGACATATGGATTAAATTATGAACGTTAGTTCCATATAATAGTTCTTTTTAGCCTAGTAGTTCTCCTAAAGGGAAAACCCTTGAAGAATAACATCGTACAGACCATAGGCAAAGCTATGGGTCATTCTCTGGATTCAACTCTTTGTATCTTACCCCCTTTTGGTATTCATTTATGCTTTTTCTTTTTGTATTCCAATAGAAACACAACGGCTATCACGGACCCAATTACAAAATAAAATATTGGCTGCATTAGAACTTGGGCCAGCAAATTTATGTACATCAATACCAGACCGAGATATGGCCCTATGTAGATAACTCTACCAATGTAACTCTCTTCCGTAATATGATAGTCTATTCCTTTGATTGAAGATGGATTGGCATCTCCCTTTGTGGAAATTATTCTTTTTCCACTTGAATTGTTTTCGATTTCCATTATTCTGTGGACTACTGTCCTTTTATCATTTTCAGACTCGCTCAAGGGCGATGAAACTTCAAAGATTATGATGTCACCTTTCTTCAGCTGAGTAAAGGCGGAGTGGTCAATATTATCTCGACTAATTAATGCTGCATCTCCTGGATTGAGGGTAGGAACCATGCTGTTACTAGTAACAATATACAATTCGTGGCTTCCTTCATTGGTTAAAACGATAAGAAGGATCGTGGAAGCAGCTGCGGCGGCCGCTGACAGAGTTACAATTTTCTTCTTGGATATTGTCATCTATTTGCAGGGGGATATACTGATAAGATATATACTAACTTCTTTAGGGCTGTACTCTATTTCCTTTTTCACGGTATAAAATATAAAATTGCTGATATCAATACGGATTCGAACTGTCAAGTTTTTTGGAAAGTTGTAGTAAAAGTAAAGGGAATGAAAGCGTAAAAGCTTTCATATTCTTAAGAATTCTTATTGCCTAACGACCTCTACGTCCGCTCACATCGGTAATAGAACTGTCCGTCAAACTGTCACCTTCTGTTGTCTTAAAAATTATAGCAGGTGCAGGCCCGAATATGTAGGGTGTCGATGCGGCGATTGCAAACATCATTGCAACCAAAACAGTTGCCATTATTTCACTTTTCATAAAAAGGATGATGATAAATGGGTAATTTCGTCGTTTCGATTAGGATAACGCAAGAAATATCCTCAGAAATGCAATAATGAATATTATTTTAAATCTTCCCTTATAAAGACAACCGCGTCGACTGCTTAAATATCAGGATTGCCAAGGTGCCCATCACAGGAGTTATATATTACAGGTGCCCAAAACTGTGACATTAAGGTAAAGCAGCAATGAGAGGGCAAGTACTACGAGCATTGTCCCAATTTCGCAAGTGCGATAGTGCCCACATGTACGTTGTTACACTCCTTTTGATATCGGCACTTATTGTGGACGCCGTAATTGTTTCTGTCTCGGATTTTCTACAGGATCAGATTATATCACCGCCTGGAATTGTCATGTTTATATCGACCGGTTTTCTCTTTATCGTAGCGCAGTACGTCATTTTACAATATGTGAAGAGAAAAACAAAGGACATTCGATCTAAATCACACTACCTCAATCTTCTCCATAAAGCGGTAACACTGGTTCAATATGGCTTGTGCTCAATATTCATCTTTGTTACTTTGGAGATGCTAATTGGCTCGCGATACCATCTTGCGAACTTATTTGCGGCAGAGTTTCTAAGTTACATACTTTACATCTCTGTTCTGATCCTATTTGCTGAGCGTCTGCTCCGATGGTATCGCTCATATAGAAGTACAATAGTGGTGTTGCTCTACGGTATCTCGGCCATAATTCTTGCCTTTACTAGTTTTGTGGCCATTATTGAAGATTCTCTAAACATGGCAACGAAGGAACCAGTGATAACCCCGAATCAACCAATAATTTTCCCAACGATTGAGCCTGGTACTCTTGTATTTTTTCTCTCTGATATTTATCACTATTCGGACCTGATCTCTACGGTGCTAGTTTGGTCAACAACGGTCCTATTATTACATCATTATTTTGACAGGTTACCTAGACATAGTAAAATCAAGGTCTGGGCTCTAATGACAGCTCCATTGATATACTTTCTGGGCTCTTTTGCTGGAGTATTTGATCTATACTCTCCTGAAACTGATACTGAATTATTTTGGTTTTACATCTACACATCGCTAAATTCCGCGGCAGCTGGTATACTTTTTGGACTTTCATTCCGGATTGTCGCAAAAAGTATTCGTCCCCAAAGCGCTGCTAGAGAGTATATGATTATGGCTGCCTTTGGATTTGCATTGCTTTTTATTTCATCACTGTCTCTACTTACCCCTACGCCATATCCACCGTTCGGGCTAGTAGGTGTTTCAACGATGGGCTTGTCTGCGTATCTGATATTTATGGGAATTTATTCCTCTGGAATTTCCATATCTGAAGACTTAAACTTGCGTCGCTCAATAAGAAAGAGTGCAACAGAAGAGGCACAATTGTTAGTAAGCATAGGATCTGCTCAAATGCGACAGAAACTCGAGAAAAAGGTCTTACAAGATGCAAGCCAAGAAGTTGAGAAGATGATGAAAAGTACTGGTATACAACCGTCTCTTACTGAAAATGATATGAGAGGGTATCTGAATGTCGTCATTAAAGAAATTAGAGTATTGCAAGGTGTCGAAGAAATCATAAGTAAGGGAAAGCAAGTTTTGGAAACATCTGTTGATTACATGGCTTGTTTGCGGTCTAGCGGGCTACGGCTGGTCCATAACAATTACTTTGAAACTTTTGAGAGGATCATGGATAAATGCAAGGCTGGAAACCATGATGGAATTAGAGTGGTCACATCCATTGACAAGAATAACCTAGAGATAGTTGGGTCATTTCTCAAAATTGGAGTTCAAGTAAGACATGTAAAAAATATGCCTCCTATAGACTTCTCGGTCTCTGATAAAGATATTGTGACAACAATTCTGAAGTCTGACTACGGTGAATTGAACCAGAATCTATTGGTTAGTAACGAAGCAGCATATCTTGGTTATTTCGTTTCAGTATTTGAGGAGTTATGGAAAGGTGGTATTGAAGCAGAAAGTAGAATAGCCGCAATAGAAGAGGGGGTCGATTCAGAAGGAATAGAAATAATGCAAAATCCTTCCGAAATATTAGCACTGCGGCGCAATCTTTTGCAATCTGCCCAAGAGGAGATCTTGATGGTATTTCCAGCCATGGAATATATCCATCCCGTCACTGAAGAGGCAAAGATACTCAGTCTAACGAAGTTATTAAAGGAAGCAGCTGAACGGGGAGTGAAAATTAGAATTGTAACTTCGAAAGGAGGACCTGTTCAAGAAGCTTTTCAAACTCTTGTTCTAGAATTACAACAAAATCGAAGGATAAGCCTTGTTGAGATGCGGTACGTAGAGTCTCATCTGCTAGCCAAAGTTTCGGTGGTTGTAGTTGATATGAAATTCTCATTAGCCCTTGAACTAAAGGATTACACCAAACATTCTTCATCTATGGGAATAATGGGTTTGGCAACTTATTCTAATAGTAAGGCAACAGTAACTTCCTACGCATCAATGTTTGAAACGCTTTGGAAGCAAACTGAAATGTATGAACAATTGAAAATCCACGATCGAATGCAAAAAGAATTTATCAATATCGCGGCCCACGAGCTTAGAAATCCCATACAGCCTCTCGTACTTAGCTCTGAATCACTTAAGGGAAGTATGCCAGATGAAGAGCGGGTTTCTATAGTTATAAGAAATGCGAAAAAGCTTCAGATACTTGCAAACGAGATATTAGATGTCACCAAGATTGAAAGTAAAACATTAAAGCTAAACAAGGAGAATATAGATCTACGTGAAATAATTTTGTATGGGATAAAAGATTTAAAGAATTATCAAACAATAACCGAAGGCAAATTGAATCTTGTTTACGAACCCAGTAAGGAAGATATATTTGTCGAAGCAGATAGGGACAGGGTGGGTCAGGTTATTTCAAATCTCCTTAATAATGCTATAAAATTCACCGAGGAAGGTACCATTTTCATAACAGCACGGAAGTCTGCCGACTCACATGAGGTAGTAGTAAGTGTAAAAGATAATGGTTGCGGCATCGATCATGAGATCTTGCCCAGATTGTTTTCGAAGTTTGTAACAAGGTCTGAAAAAGGGGGAACAGGACTTGGACTTTATATTTGCAAGAGCATTATTGAAGCACATGGTGGCAAAATTTGGGCCGAGAACAACAAATCTGAAGAGGGTGCCACATTTTGCTTCTGTTTACCTTGTGCCCCACCATCAGTACCACTGCCTTCTACAGCAAACCCGGTTACGTTACCTCCTAAGGCAAGTTAGTAGCTGATCGCAGACGGCATGACCTTCGACCTAGCACCTCACCCAATAAATTACCATCTAAAAATGAAAATAGATGGAACCGCCTGGTTTTCATGTCAGAATTGAGACTAAAACAAATCAGAACAAAAAGTCAATAATCCTAGAACGTTTTTCCTCTTTGAGCATTTCTTAAAATATCCAATATCTTTGTGATTTGTTCATGACGCAGATTGGCAGCTTTGATGTCACTGATATCTACATTTAGTTTCTGCAACTCCGAATAGATCCCTTTGTCTTCTATCGTATCTATCAACGCAGTTTCTCCGAACGGTTTTTGCATTAGTTCAACAACTTGATTTAATTGTTTGATAGAGTCAACCAAAGTTTCCTTCACATACGCGGAGGCAAATACTATTCTTTGATGTGGATTAACCGCGAGGATTTCTTTTGCCACTTCCATTCCATTAATTCTAGGCATTTTGTAATCAAGTACTACAGCATCGAAAGGTTGAAGTTTTTCGCTCAGATCGGTTTTATGTCTGATATTCTGTGATTCCTCATGGTACACCTTTAAGCAGTCTTCCCCATTTTGAGTTGTGATTACGTGATGTCCTCTGTTTTCTAGTGCCATCTTGAATAACAGGGCAGTATCCTTGTCATCTTCGGCTATGAGGACTTTCACTTCAATAGTCTAGCAGCATTCCTATATGAAAGGTTTATCAGATGATTACCATTACCATGCCTCGTTCATCGGTTTACGGTCGGTCGCTTAAGAGATATCAATACCAGGGAAGATAACAATTGACTGATGATATCTACTCTAGATGAACTAATTATACGATAGCAAGAAGCCCAATTAGTTGAGCGAACACTAGCAACAAAAAATATATCTTAATTTTCAGTATTCTAAGATGCCAATTCTCTTTCAAAACTGAACCAAAGCATTTTCCATTCGCCTACGAATATTACCTAATTGTATTTCTCCTAGGTCATATAGGGCCTTCAATGGTATCTCATATGAACTGGTTGCTAGAAGATGATAAATTCCCAATGTAATCTTGTGAAATTTTAAAGCTGGGTATTAGCACTTATAATTATTACACATCCTAGACTTAAGCATGATAATATTATAATATGAGGGGCATTCTATTATAATGTACATAATGACGAGGAACCTTTCATATGGAAAGACCTTAGGACCACTTGTCACCACCGAATCACAGATTACCAAACCTGTTAAACGACTCGACAAGCAACCACCTCAGAAGGAGGTAGCGGGATTCAATGAGCAAGCTGAACTGGAAACATGTCCCTTAGGGTTAAAGCACATTTCCCCCGTATGGGACTCTAGGATCAGCCAAAAATGGCCAAGGCTATTTTCAAAAATGTGGTTTAAATATTACTTTGAGTTAAAACGTACCTCCAAATGTGTGGTTGGAGAAGCGTACGGATTCTCTTCTTCCTACATACACAGATGCAAGGAATGTGACGACATTGGTTGGAAATTTATGATTTACTTTACAATTAGCTCCAGGAAGAAATTAGATCTTAATAGAAAAAGATTCGTCAAACACTGGAACGAAACTCATCTGCCGACTCTTCGTAATGAGAATGCGTGACTAAAGAAAAAGCAAAGGTGGGGGAGATCGTGTTCTCCAATATGAATTCGGCAGGCTAAGCAGTTAAAATGCTTAGCATAAAGATTGATGCTAAAACGCTACTTTATAGCCGGAACAGGTTTTTTCTGACCCAGATCTAATTGCAGAGAACAAAATCCGGGTTTCTATAGAAAGTAAAATTTTTTGTTCCTTCTGAAGATGGTGTACTTTAATGAGAAGGTGTAACAATGGCAAGATGGCAAAGTATTGGATAAAAAAGCTTGGATTACTACAACAGCCGGAGGGCGGATATTACAAGGAAACATACAGGTCCGATTTTATGATAGACACACACAGTGATTCTGTGAATAAGCAACGTAATCAATCAGTGCAGTCTGGAGCTCGATCGATTGCTAGTTCAATCTACTACTTGCTTAAGGGGAAACAAGTGTCCTTATTTCATAAGTTGAGCAATGCCGATGAAATATGGCATTTTTATGCATGCAGCTCACTGACTATTTACTCCATAAATGAAACGAGGAGAAAGATAAATGAATTTAAACTGGGTCATGAATTTGAAAATGGAGAAAAGTTTGAAATTCTAATAAGAAGAGGCTCATGGTTTGGGGCAAAAGTAAATGACGTATCTTCTTATTCATTAGTTGGTTGTACCGTATTTCCTGCCTTTAGGTTTGAAGACTTCCAACTCGCTGACAGAGAAGCTCTTTTAGCTAGCTGTCCTGGGTACAAAGACATCATTAAGATGCTAACCAAGTCTCAATAGTAGTATATGATTCACAAATATCAGATGGCTTTATCCCCGCATCATCTCAATATAGCTAAGTAATTTTATATTTGAAGAAGATTCAGTTGCAGAAGCTCATGAGCGCTTGAATAATATGGTTGGAATCGAGTCTGAATCTAGTTCATTTTAGCGATTGCAGGAATATTCTTTGCTCAGATCTAGATAGACAGGATTTGAGGATTCATCAAAATAGGTAAGGAAGGACTTCTGAGCTTTGAACCTTGTCTTCTCATCAATAGCTTCTGTTCCCGCATTTATGGAAACACTGAATGAAAAACGAACATCTCCTCGGTGTCTTCTTGCAATGTGTCGGGGGCACGCCAATGCGATAGTTGTGTTTTTAGATAAAAATCAAGGACACTAAAAATGTAGGTTTGCAATTTCAATTTGTTAGACATCATGCTTGCCTTATTGTAGGATATGATGCAGAGATAGTTATTAAGAGGGGAGCATCAATCTCTAGCTTGAGAGATTCGAATTTGGTATATGAAAGGCTCGATGCAACTCTCATCGCAATATTGATACTATACATTACTGGATTGGGACTTCTATTGGAACTATCTTTTCCCCCTGCATATTCAGACACAATGACTGGTGGTACTTTGAGTCAGAGGATCGGCAGCTTTGACATGGAACTTAAAACAATACCTTCCACGCCAATTGCTGGTGACGAGACAGACATATTTCTCAGAATCGGTACCATTGACGGGAACGATGCCGTAGACACACCTATTACCATTAGTATAGCAAAACAGGGTGACGAGATGTTCAGATCCAATACAATCTTTGTCCCAAACGGCCACTATACTTACCCATATAGATTTGCTGAATCTGGGATTTATGGAATGTATATTTTGGTTCACGATTCGTCTGCGATCGATGAGACCAGAACCTCATCGGTCGCTACATCATCAATTCCTATATCTTCGCAAGGTCGAGACATTCTTTTTACATTTCCTGTTGATGTTCACTCTAAATCCATGTTTGAATTTTCTGGAATTCAAGTAGGGTTAATCCTAGGAGTTGTCGCCACGGTATCTGCCATTACGATTTTCCATTTCAGAGCAAAGAAGAAGCGTGGTGAACGGTCGTTTCGTGCAACTAGATTAAGCTGATATAAATATGACATTATGTGAACTCACATTTACTCGCCTAGAACTAAATCCGTTCTTTTTTCTAGTATAATTAGCCACATTCGATAATTTGATAGTATTGATATTTACGCATTATTTATCTGAAGTGAAGAAAGTAAAAGATGCTCTATCCAGTACGCCCACCGACAGATTTGTTTTGCGATGGTTGTTGATTAGATTCAATTAAATGTGATCTCATTCTTATCTGGGTTACCTCTAAGAGTATGTGACGCCATTTAATGTTTAGAGATTATCTTCTCCTAATCAGGGCCCCCAATCTTTTTACAGTACCTTCAAATATTCTTGCAGGCTACTTCGCGGTGGTCCCGATAGGCGTTGTAGATATTGGACAGCTGTTGTCAATTATATTCTCATCCATCTTTCTTTACGTATCCGGAATTGTACTAAATGATTATGTCGATATTAAAGTAGATAGAAATGAGCGTCCTGATAGGCCGCTGGTTTCAGGTCGCATACCTAAAAGAAATGCTCTGATACTCGCAGTTGGTTCAATTGTTGCAGGCAACTTTTTGGCTTCCACAGTCAGTTGGATCAGTCTAACGATATCTGCACTGCTAACTGCTGTCATAATTGCATACAATATTCGCCTCAAGGGCGGCGCTGTTACCAATCCGCTGTCGATGGGTTCAGCAAGATTCCTTAATGTCGCGTTAGGAGGCAGTCCAGCGATAGCCTTGTTTCCAGTACCTCACCAAGGTTATGCGCTATTAGTCTTTATCGGCTTCTGTTTATTTCTGCATACCGCGGCTATAAGCATACTTAGCAGAAAAGAAATAGATGCCGTAAAAAAATATTCTAGATCGAGTTGGATTACAATTTTTGTTTCGTTTTCTATTGTATTGGTTATTATAGTTTCTATCCTTGTTGTTGGACTCGGATGGACCTTCCAGATCGGGTTCATTATCAATTTGATCGTATATTCGATTGTAATGGTCTTTACCTTCCTGCATCTTTTGACAAGCCTTAGAAATCTAACGAAGATAAGAGAAATAAAACAAAACAAAGAGCATTATGTGAGCCTAGATGAGGAAAGCACTTACAAAGGGACACAAATAGAAGCTGCAAAAGAAATTCGATCAACTATCAAGATCATGATACTTTCTATCATAATATTAGATTCAATATTTTTAAGCGGTATCGCAGGAATAGCTGTGGGTATGGGCACGCTCCTGCTGCTGGTCCCGTCTATCTTGCTTGGACGCAAGTTATACCTTACATGAGTTCACTCACAATACTAAAAAGAATATAATCATAAGACTATCACAAATAAGCAATGCTGTACCTGAAATTGATGAAATGGTGCTGTCATTGTTCTTGGGATTTTAACCCACCGAAAATCACAAAAACTTATAACTGTTTTAGAGGGTTCACTTGTCAGGTTCCTATATTATGAAAAAGCATTCTGTAGAGATTTCTGAAAAGATATATTCTTCCGCTTTGAGTGTCATTCCTCGGATTTCGATAACATCTGTATTTTTGTGCCTTCTAATAGTCTTCTCGTTCATGCCAACTAACAACTTTTTAGCAAGTGCAGACGCTCAACCTCTGGACAGAAATGTAACTGGTCCGAATAACAGTACAAATGGATCTGGCACGAGCTTAACAGGCAGTTATCCGGATATCGGAATTAACAATACGGTTCAGGACCTGACCTTGCCCGAACTATTTGAAAAGGCAGAAGGATCTGTCGTTCAGGTGACTACCAGTTCCCAGGGTGGAGACCAAAATCTGTCCCGTTCCGGGATAGGATCAGGCTTTGTGTATAATAACGATGGCTTGATTGTAACCAATAATCATGTAATTTCAGCCGGTTCTGGTCCACTAACAAACCAAGGTCAGGACGGATCAGGTGGGAAGGTTGACATAAACGTTGCATTTAAAGATGGAACAATTTACCCCGCAACATTGGTAGGAGCAGATCCCTATTCGGATGTCGCGGTAATTGACGTACCCGAGGAGGCTAGAGATAAACTCGTCCCGTTGCCGATTGGGAATTCGTCCGGTTTGCGAGTAGGACAGCAGGTTGTTGCTATTGGAAATCCTTTTGGCCTTTCTGGTTCTATGACAGAAGGCATAGTCAGCGGACTAGGCCGACTGATTCCATCGTCTGAGGAGGAACTACCCCAGCAGACACCTGCCCCACCAACTGACCCTTCCATTCCTGGGAATACACCACCAGGTCAGGGTTCACCATCTCTACCACCATCAGTCCCTGATGAGGAACCCAGGAGTTCAGTAAGACTGGGAACATTCTCGATCCCAGATGTAATTCAAACAGACGCTCCGATCAATCCTGGGAACTCTGGAGGACCACTTCTTGACCTCAGAGGTAATATCATAGGCATGAACACGGCGATTTTCTCCTCCACCGGCGAATCGGCTGGTGTTGGATTTGCGATTCCCTCTAACACAGTAAGTAAAGTCGTACCTTCTCTAATTAGCTCCGGCGTGTATCAACATCCATGGCTGGGAATTTCGGGGACGGATATAACTCCGGAAATAGCTGGGGTGTTGGGCCTTGATGAAGCCAAAGGATTCCTAGTAACGGACATCACTTCCGGAAGTCCTGCTGACAAGGCCGGGATTCGAGGGGGATATAAAATAGATGATATTGAAGGTACCGAAGTCAGACTTGGGGGAGATATCATAGTTGGAATAGATAATAACACGATCAGAAAGATTGACGATATTCTAAGTTATTTGGAGCGAGAAAAGAAAGTGGGAGACGAGGTACAGCTTTCTGTTCTTAGAGAAGGTAAGATACTGGAGACTCCCCCCACAACACTTGCCGTACGTCCTAGCACAGCAGGTCAAATCCAGCAATCTTCACAACAAGGACAACAGCAAGAACAGGACGAGGGAAAACCAGCATGGCTAGGACTCTCTGGAACTGCAGTGACACCAGAGATCGCTCAGAATATGAGTCTTGCGTCGAATACAAAGGGATTTCTAGTAACGGAGATTGTCGCCGACGGACCTGCTGACAAGGCCGGAATAAGGGGCGGGTATGAGATAAACAATATTAATGGTAACGAAGTTCCACTTGGGGGCGATATTATTGTCAGAATGGATAATATGACTGTCACTACCCCTGAGAACATTAGTACTTACCTTAGTAATGAAAAACAGGCAGGCGATACGGTGCAACTTGGGATCCTTAGAGAGGGTCGGACTAACCAAGTTAACATGACATTAGGGGAGATCCCACAATCTCTTCAAGGAGGACAAGGTGGAGGACAGTTACCTCAGTTGGATATCATACCCTAATTACAGCATTTTAGAATCGACTATTTTGAATGACTGTATTTACACCCTTGAACCTGCTTTCTGTCCAAAAGTCAGATGCATAACAGACTAGCTCATACCGCGGAGCACGCCTTTATGGGATCGCTTCAAAAATTGCTAGGAATGACCCTTAATGTAAGAAAGGTCGAGCACCACGAAAAGGATAGTAATGTGATATTTCGGTTACCCGATCTTGATCTTCAAACGGTCAAGGACGCCCAATACGAAGTAAACTCTCTAATACAAACTGGGAGGAAGATAAATACCCACTCTTTTCAAACCATGGAGGACGCAAAGCAACATTTCCCAAATCTCAGGGCAAACGAGGCTAGAATAAAAAAGAAAAATGAACCCATAAGAGTAATAGAAATTGAAGGACATGATGTTGCCGCATGCGCTATGGATCACACTTCGGACCTTCGCGAGTGTGAATTTTTTCTGGTTACTAGGGTATCCAAGACTGGAGGGGCAAAAGAATACGAAATAGGCTTCGCAGTTCAAAACCAAGCCAAAGAAGCCTCCATTATCTTATCCCAGAAACTTCTGAATATATGTCGGAGTCTCGGAGCGAATATGAATACGGTGGAAAGCACTGTCTATAAGATGAGTGAAGAAAGAAAGGTATGTGAATTAAAGTTAAGGCATCTTACAGAAGAACGCCTCACCAAGATTGAGTCAAGGGAGATAGGTGTAAATGAAAAGGTGAAACTTATCCAAGATACGTTGTACGGACTAGATGACCGCGAGATTCAAGATTTTGTTGGAAAGAAAATATCAACGTCTCAAGAAAACACAATTTTCCTTATCGTTCACATACCTAATGACGTTGAAGAAATGGCTTCTGTAATATTTGCCAGAACTCGACCATTGGAACACATTGACTGCAGCAAGTTATTGAGCCAGCTTTCTTTCTTGGGAGTGAAGGGTGGAGGAAAACCTTCCTTCGTTAGCGGTGTTATCAAAAGGGAAAATATGAACCTCCTGATAAATCAAATAATAGTAGACGTTAATAAATTACTTTAGTAAAAAGTTTCTCGATTTCGAAATCACGCACAATGCGTAAGAGCGAATAAGTGAATATTCACCATTTATTCGCGTCAGGAGCTAGGAGGTTGTACGGAATCAGACAATAGAAATACTTGTCAGAAGACATTTGTCAATCGGCGGATGAAATTGAACAATGTTGCAACATTTGTGACATTCTCTTGATCGGTGATCTCGCTCATCATGTAGTCAATTGATTGGAGCCAAATAAACAGCAGCAACAGATGACAAAGACGCAACGATTTCAAAGTTCCGAGGTTTTTCAGACAAACACGAGCTGTATCCTATTACGTCGATCGATAAAAAAAAGTAGAAAAAAATGTATCTAGTGGTTATCCTAGCCTGAGATCTTTCTGATAATAAGCTGGTCACCGCTAACCTCGTATTTCAATGTCTCCTTGTGGTCAATATCTAACGCGGACGCAACGTCAATATTAAAAGTTAAGGAAAAGGTCTCCTTCCCTACCATGGAGGTTACCGTACCACTATTTGATGGGTTATTTTGTTCCGTAGACCCGTTAAATTTCTGATAAAGTTGCTTTTTTGGGTGTTTCATGCAAAGACAATTTGCAGATTAGTGATATAAAACTAATGTCCTATCCAAAGACTGGCTTTGCTTACAAGATATGTAATATTCTTCTCTCTATCAAACTAAATTTAGAGCAGTCGCCTATCCAGGGGGCTTTAGGGCTTATTAGAAGTTTCATGACTGAAAGACATTTTCTATTTCCCTGGAGTTTTCAGGAAAATGTAACGGACTGCATGGCATGGATCGATTTCATATCTAATCTTCCGCAAAGATATAATCCAGTGTAAATAACTATCTCAAAATTTACTAACAGCACACATTACCCAAATTCGGAAACAGTAAGGTTAGACTATTTCTCGGATTTCGTCATAGCTTTTTCTCTCAACTCTATCACGACGTATTTGTACTTTAAATAATAGTCCAAAACTAGTGTGGAGCATGATTGAAGAAAAACTATCAACTTATGGTATAACACTGTCCACGAAATCTCAGCCCCTGGGTTCCTATTCTCCTGTAATAATTGCAGGCAGCTTTGCATATGTTTCCGGTCAGATCGCAATAGATCCAAATAAACAACCGGCAGAGGTGGTTTTCAAAGGAAAAGTTGGGAAGGATATTTCAATAGATGAGGCAAAGAAGGCAGCAGAGATTTGTATTATCAATGGACTAACGCAACTGAAATCTACACTGGGTGATCTAGACAAAATAAAAAGAATTATCAAACTGTCCGGGTTTGTCAATTGTGAGCCAAGCTTTGTGGACCATGCGAGTGTTTTGAATGGTGCATCAGATTTTTTAATCCGAATATTTGAAGAACAAGGTAAACATACAAGAATTGCAGTGGGGGTTAATAGCCTTCCGATGAATAGCTGTCTTGAAATTGATATGATAGTAGAAATCTAGAAAATGCTCTGGTCTAACCGCTTGCTGAGTGACAATTATATAGCTTAAATGTTGCAACGAAATTTGTCCCGCGGTAGCTCAGCCTGGTAGAGCTTTCGGCTGTAGATGTTGGCTAAATAATACGTAAAGCTAACCACGAGAAGCAGCCTATTGGGCATACAACGTGCGGTAACCGAAGAGTCGCAGGCTCAAACGAAGCAGAATTACCAATTGTTTCGGAGCAAATCCTGCCCGCGGGATACTAGACTATATCCAGTATTAGCTTGTCTTCATTTATATTGGTATTTGTAAACTAAGCAACCACTATCATGTCTGCTACTATAATTGAAACTATCAATCCAGCTACTGGAAAGGTAATTGCAAAATATCAAAACATGACTGATGATGAAATAAGGGAAAAAGTTAGCAAAGCTCGACTTGCTCTACAAGGGTGGAAAAATCTGGATATCGGCGAGCGTTGCATCATTACTCGAAACCTAGGGAGGGTTATGAGAAAAAACAAAGACTCGTATGCAAAACTCATTACCGAGGAAATGGGCAAGCCTATTCGTCAGGCGGTGGCTGAAATAGAAAAGTGTGCTTGGTTGTGTGATTACTACTCCGAAACTGCAGAGAGCTTTCTTCGTGACGAACTAATTCCTACGGAATTTCGGAAGAGCTTTGTGTCGTTTGAGCCGCTGGGGATAATAGCAGGAATCATGCCATGGAACTTTCCTTTTTGGCAGGCTATGCGATTTGCGATCCCAGCGTTGACTGCAGGCAATGTTGAAATCCTAAAACATTCTAGCGTGTGTCTAGGCTCTGCGATCAGGCTTGAAGAGGCATTTATAGAGGCTGGTTTTCCAGAAAATGTTTTCCAGACTGTCATTGGTAATCCGACGGTCGGCGAGACCCTGATAAGATCTAGAATCGACGCAGTGTCTGTCACTGGTAGCATAAACACTGGGAAGAGAATTGCAGAGCTTGCATCAAAAGACCTCAAAAAATTTGTTCTGGAATTAGGTGGAAGCGATCCCTTCATAGTTTTAGATGACGCGGATCTTAATCAAACGGCTTATACAGCAACTCAATCTAGACTTCTTAATACTGGTCAAAGCTGCATCGCTGCCAAACGGTTCATTGTAGTAAAAGAGGTGGCTGATAAGTTCACCAAGCTTTTTGTAGAGAACACCGAGGCTGAACAGATGGGTGACCCTATGGATCCGAAAACGACCGTGGGTCCGCTTGTCAGAGACAGTCAGAGACAGGCACTATCTGGTCAAGTGGAGGATGCAAAGAGCAAGGAAGGAAAAATACTAACAGGTGGAAATTCTGTAGATGGTGAAGGTTATTTTTATGAGCCAACCATTGTCTCAAATGTAAGGCACAATATGAAAATTGTCCAAGAAGAAGTCTTTGGTCCTGCAGCTCCAATCATAGTGGTAAATAACGAGGCGGAAGCAGTTGCAGAAGCAAACAACTCTGAGTTCGGACTTGGTGCAAGCATATGGACGAACAACCTTGAACGAGGGGTGAAGCTGGCAAGACAAATTCAGAGTGGTCTTGTATCAATTAACGAAATGGTAAGGTCTGATCCAAGGCTTCCATTTGGTGGAACTAAATTATCTGGTATTGGAAGGGAGCTATCGGAATTTGGTATTAAAGAGTTTGTAAATATAAAGTCGGTCATAGTAAAGGACATTACTAGCAAGCTACTGGTAGAATAGCATATCTAACAACTATTGCAACTTGGAACCTTCCCCTTTCAGTTTTAAACTGCTGGTAACGAGTTTTCGGTAGTTTCCCCAAGAGTTTGCATCCTAGTGGAGTGCTTTAGTCACCGGAGATGTG
>Ga0075429_100000402_pt1 | contig 31962 bp, 28 predicted proteins | sample RhiMetdeltSRZDD3_FD_75295 | JGI IMG/M metagenome (GOLD analysis project Ga0075429, IMG submission 75295) | Populus rhizosphere microbial communities from Tennessee, USA - Rhizosphere MetaG P. deltoides SRZDD3 | ecosystem: Host-associated > Plants > Roots > Rhizosphere > Soil | place: USA...
GTTCTCGTCGGGCTGCGCGGCGCTCACCGGCGTCGAGGCCATCTCCAACGGCGTGCCCGCGTTCAAGAAGCCGAAGAGCCGTAACGCCGCGACCACCTTGCTTATGCTCGGCGTCCTCGCGATCACGATGCTGCTCGGGATCGTCGCGCTGGCCCGCAAGACCGGGCTCAAGTTCGTCGAGGACCCGGGCACGCAGATCGTGACGGGTCCGCCGGGCTACGTGCAGAAGACCGTGACCACCCAGCTGGGTACGGCGGTCTTCGGCGACGGCTCCATCCTGCTCTACGTCGTCGCGGTGATGACGGCGCTGATCCTGTTCCTGGCCGCGAACACGGCGTTCAACGGGTTCCCCGTACTCGGTTCGATCCTCGCGCAGGACCGGTACCTGCCGCGGCAGCTGCACACCCGGGGCGACCGGCTCGCCTTCTCCAACGGCATCATCTTCCTCGCCGTGTTCGCGATCGTGCTGATCGTCGCGTTCCAGGCCGAGGTCACCCGGCTCATCCAGCTCTACATCGTCGGCGTGTTCGTCTCGTTCACGCTCTCCCAGACCGGCATGGTCCGGCATTGGAACCGCTTGCTGCGTACCGAGCGCGATCCCACGGTCCGCCGCCGGATGATCCGGTCGCGGGCCATCAACATGTTCGGCCTGACGCTGACCGGGGCGGTGCTCGTCGTCGTCCTCGTCACGAAGTTCCTGCACGGCGCGTGGATCGCCATCGTCGCGATGATCGTGATCTATCTCGTGATGCTGAGTATCCGCCGGCACTACGACGTGGTGTCGCGGGAGCTGGTCCCGCCGGACGACCGGCCCGTCCTGCCCGCCCGCAACCACGCGATCGTGCTCGTGTCGAAGGTGCACCTCCCGACCCTGCGGGCGCTCGCGTACGCCCAGGCGACCCGGCCGGACACGCTCACCGCGCTGACCGTGAACGTCGACGAGACCGACACCCGCCACCTGCAGGCCGAGTGGCAGCAGCGGGACGTCTCGGTGCCGCTCACCGTCGTCGACTCCCCGTACCGGGAGATCACCCGGCCCATCATCGACTTCGTCAAGTCCGTCCGCCGCGACTCACCCCGCGACGTGGTCACCGTCTTCATTCCGGAGTACGTGGTGGGCCGCTGGTGGGAGCACCTGCTGCACAACCAGAGCGCGTTGCGTATCAAGGGCCGGCTGCTCTTCGAGCCGGGCGTGATGGTGACCAGCGTGCCGTGGCAGCTCGACTCGGCCGAGAACAAGGACCTCGCGCGGCTCGACCGCGGGCTCAGCCGGGGTCCGGCGCGCGGGCCGCGGTTCACCTCGTCGTCCTCGCCCGACGGCAATGACCCGTCTTGAGCTCGTCGTCGGCCCGCCGGCCCACGGCGGCCACTGCGTGTCCAGAGTGGACGGTCGCGTGGTGTTCGTCCGGCACGCGTTGCCGGGGGAGCGGGTCGTCGCGGTCGTCACCGAGCAGCGGCGCGGGTACTGGCGCGCCGACGCGGTCGAGGTGCTCGACCCGTCGCCGGAGCGGGTCACGCCGCCGTGCCCGTACGCCGGCCCCGGCCGCTGCGGTGGATGCGACCTGCAGCACGCCTCGGCGCCGGCGCAGCTGGCCTGGAAGACGGCGGTCGTCCGGGATCAGCTCGCGCGGCTGGCCGGCCTGCCCGACCATCCCGTGACGGTGGACGCCGTCGGCGGTGGACTGCTGCACTGGCGGTCCCGCACCCGGTACGCGGTGTCGGAGCTGGGCGTGGCCGGCCTGCTGGCGCACCGGTCGGCGCGGGTGGTCCCGCTCGACGAGTGCCTGATCGCGCGGGACTCGTCGGTCGTGCTGGAGCGCTCGTGGCCGCCGTCGTCGTCGGTCGAGGCCGTGGTGTCGTCGGGCGGTGACACGGCGGTGCTCGTCGACGGATCGCCCGTCGAGGGGCCGCCCGTCGTCCGCGAGCGCGCGGTCGGTCGCGAGTGGACGGTCGAGCCGGGCGGGTTCTGGCAGGTGCATCCGCAGGCGCCGGACACGCTGGCCGGTACGGTCGTCGAGCTGCTCTCGCCCCGCCGCGACGAGTACGCCTGGGACCTGTACGGCGGGGCCGGCCTGTTCGCCGCCGCGCTGGGCTGCCGGGTGACGGTGGTGGAGGCGAGCGCGCGCGGCGTGGCCGCGGCGCGGCGCAACCTGCCGGGCGTCGACGTGGTGCACGCGCCCGTCGAGCGGGCGGTGCTCCGACTGTCCACTCCGGACATCGTCGTGCTCGATCCGCCGCGGGCCGGGGCCGGGCGGGTCGTCGTCGAGGGCATCGTGGCCGCGGGCCCCCGGGCGGTCGCGTACGTGGCCTGTGATCCGGCCACCTTCGCCCGGGACGTCGGTACGTTCCGGGCAGCCGGCTGGCGGCTCGCCGAGCTACGCGCCTACGACATCTACCCGATGACGCATCACCTGGAGTGCGTGGGTCTGCTCACGCCCGCCGGCGCCGGCCCCGGGGCGCCGCGGCCCCGCTGACGCCGTCCGGGCCGCCGGGCGGCTCCGTGCTCTCCCGGACGACCAGCTCGGCTTCGGCCGCCTCCACCCGTGCGGGCGTGGACGCACCGGAGAGCGCGAGGGTGGTGGCGCGCGCGCCCATGCCGGCCAGCGGCAGGCGGACGGTGGTGAGCGCGGGCGTCACGTCCCGGGCGATCGGCATGTCGTCGAAGCCGGTCACGCTGAGCCGCTGCCCCGGTCCCCGCGCTCCGCGCAGGTGGGCCAGCACGCCCACGGCCATCGAGTCGTTGAGCGCGGCGATCGCGGTCAGCCGGGGATGCGCCGCGAGCAGGGCGGCCGCCGCGTCCGCACCGCTGTCGCGGTCGAAGTCGGCGTAGCACACGCGCGCCGCGGGCAGGCGGTGACCGTGCTCGCGGGCGGCCCGGCGGAGCCCGGCCAGCCGATCTGTGGTCGTTGTCAGGTTGCGCGGTCCGGCCACGACCCCGATGTCCTGGTGCCCGAGCCGGTACAGGTGGTCCCCGATGAGGTACCCACCGTCCACATTGGCCGGTACGACGGCGTCGCCCGCGTAGTCGTGCCGGCCGATGACGGCGACCCGGCCGCCCGACTCCTCGTACGCACGCAGCCGGCCCCGCAGCGCCCGGGTGAACACCGGGTCGTGGTAGCCCGAGCCCGCCAGCACGATGGCGGCCACCTGCTGGGCGCGCAGCAGCTCGACGTACTCGAGCTCGCGGTCGGGGTCCCGGTACGTGTTGCAGATGATGACGAGCCGGCTGTGGTCGGTCGCGACGCGCTGGACACCGCGCGCGATCTCGGCGAAGTACGGGTCGGAGACGTCGTGCACGACCAGGCCGACGACACTGCGCCGCGCTTGGGCCAGGTGCTGGGCGTAGGCGTTGGGTACGTACCGCAGCTCGGCCACGGCCGCCGCGACCCGTTCCCGCAGGGCGTCGCTGACGGGTTTGGAGCTGCCGTTGACGATCCTGGACACGGTGGCGGCCGAGACGCCCGCGCGCCGGGCGACGTCGTCCAACGTGGCCACGGGCGCCAGCATACCGCGGCGGGTCGAGGTGTCGTAGGAAAGCGCTTGCCTCAGGCTATCCCGGCGGATACTTTGACAGGAAAGCGCTTGCCTATGCCGGTCCGGAGGTCGTCATGTCCCGTACCCCCGTAGGGATCGTGGTCAACGGTGTCACCGGCCGGATGGGGTACCGGCAGCATCTGGTCCGGTCCCTCCTGGCCATCCGGGACGCGGGCGGGCTCCCGCTGCCGGACGGGTCGCGGCTGTGGCCCGAGCCGGTGCTCGTGGGCCGGAGCGAGGAGAAGCTCCGCGACATCGCCGAGCGCCACCAGCTGTCCGGGTGGACGACCGACCTCACGTCCGCGCTGGCCCGGCCCGACGTCACCGTCTACTTCGACGCGCAGGTGACGGCCGCCCGCGGACCGGCGCTGCGGCAGGCGATCGCGGCGGGCAAGCACGTGTACGTGGAGAAGCCGGTGGCGTCGACCCTGGACGAGGCCGTCGCGCTCGCCCGGCTGGCCGACGAGGCCGGCGTGACGCACGGCGTGGTCCAGGACAAGCTGTTCCTTCCGGGCCTGCGCAAGCTCGACCGGCTGGTGCGGAGCGGTTTCTTCGGCCGGGTGCTGTCCGTACGCGGCGAGTTCGGCTACTGGGTCTTCGAGGGCGACTGGCAGCCCGCGCAGCGTCCATCGTGGAACTACCGGGCGGCCGATGGTGGCGGGATCACGCTCGACATGTTCCCGCACTGGCACTACGTCCTCGAACACCTCTTCGGCGCGGTGACCGCCGTGACCGCCCGGGCCGTCACACACGTCGACCGCCGGTGGGACGAGCACGGCGCGCCGTACGACGCGACGGCCGACGACGCGGCGTACGCCATCTTCGACCTCAGCGGCCCCGACGGCACACCGATCGTCGCGCAGGTCAACTCGTCCTGGACGGTCCGCGTGTTCCGCGACGAGCTGGTGGAGTTCATCGTGGACGGTACCGAGGGCAGCGCCGTCGCCGGCCTGCGCGGCTGCCGGATACAGCCCCGGGCGGCCACTCCGCGCCCGGTGTGGAACCCGGACCTGCCGGTGACCGATCGCTTCCGCGACCACTGGCAGGAGGTCCCTGACAACACCGAGTTCGACAACGGCTTCAAGGTCCAGTGGGAGGACTTCCTCCGGCATGCCGTCGACGGAACCCCGTACCCGCATGACCTCTGGTCCGGGGCCCGCGGCGTGCAGCTGGCCGAGCTGGGCCTGCGGTCGTCGCGCGAGGGCCGCCGGGTCGACGTCCCCGAGCTGGCGCGATGACGTCGACGGTCGCGCTGCCGGACGGCCCGTTCACGTTCTCCGGCTCGGGTGGCGACCACGCGGCACCCGGCCCGCCGTTCCGCACGCGGGTCGCGTACGCCGCGGCCCACGTGGTCGCCGATCCCTCGGCCGGGAACGGGCCGGGGGCGCCGGCCGTGCTCGACTGGGAGGCCACCCTGCGTTTCCGGCACCACCTGTGGGCGCACGGCTTCGGCGTCGCCGAGGCGATGGACACCGCGCAGCGCGGCATGGGTCTGGACTACCCGACGGCGCGGGAGCTGATCCGCCGCTGCGCGACCGAGGCGCGCGCGGTCGGCGGCCGTGTCGTGGCCGGCGTCGCGACCGACCAGCTGCCACCCGGTCCGGCCTCGCTCGGCGCGATCCGCGACGCGTACACCGAGCAGCTCGCCGACGTGTCGGCGGCGGGCGCGGTCCCGGTCCTCATGTGCAGCCGGCAGCTCGCCGCCGCGGCGTCGTCGGCCGACGACTATCTCGAGCTCTACTCCGGCCTCGTGGTCCAGTCCGACCAGCCGGTCGTCCTGCACTGGCTGGGCGAGGCGTTCGATCCGGCGCTCGCGGGCTACTGGGGCGACGCCGAGGTCGGCGCGGCGGCGGGCACGGTGCTCGCGTTGGTCGCGCGGCACCCCGGGCGGATCGACGGGGTGAAACTGTCGCTGCTCGACGCGGCGTTCGAGGTCTGGTTCCGCCGCCAGCTCCCGGCCGGCGTCCGGATGTACACCGGCGACGACTTCAACTACCCCGAGCTCGTCCGGGGGGATGCCGTCGGCTACTCCGACGCGCTGCTGGGCGTGTTCGCCGCCATCGCGCCGGTGGCCGCCGCCGCCCTGCGCGCGCTGGACACCGGGGACACCGGCGCCTACAACCAGTTGTTCGCCCCGACCGTGCCCCTCGCCCGGCACCTGTTCGGCGCGCCGACGTACTTCTACAAGACCGGCATCGTGTTCCTCGCCTACCTCACCGGGCATCAGGACCACGTCACGATGGTCGGTGGCCTCCAGACCGGTCGCTCCCCGCGGCACCTCGCCCACCTGATCCGCCTCGCCGATGCGGCTGGCCTCCTGCCCGACGCCGACCTCGCGGCGCACCGGGCGCGCGCGTGGCTCACGACCGTGGGCGTGCCGCAATGACCGTGGACCTCACGCGCTTCGCGCTGAACCAGGCCACTGCGAAGGGCTGGCCGCTGCCCGATCTGGTGGCCGGGTGCGTCGACGCGGGCGTGTCCGGCGTCGGCCTCTGGCGCGAGGAGGTCACCGAGTACGGGGTGGCCAGGACCGCGGCGCTCGTGCGCGAGGCCGGGCTCGCGGTCACCTCGCTGTGCCGCGGTGGTTTCTTCAACACGCCCGGGTGGTACGACGAGAACCGGCGCGCGATCGACGAGGCGGCCGAGCTCGGCGCGCCGGTGCTGGTGCTGGTGTCGGGCGGCCTGCCGGACGGCAGCCGGGATCTCGACACCGCCCGGGCCCGCGTCGGCGACGCGATCGGCCGGCTGCTTCCGTCCACTGTGGACGCCGGCGTCCGGCTCGCCGTGGAGCCGCTGCACCCTATGTTCTGCGCCGACCGGTGTGTGGTGTCGACCCTGGGCCAGGCGCTCGATCTCGTCGCGCCGTATCCGGCCGGCGCGGTCGGTGTCGTGGTCGACACGTACCACGTGTGGTGGGACGACCAGATCTGGGCGCAGGTCGAGCGCGCCGGCCGGCAGGGGCGGATCGCCTGCCTCCAGGTGGCCGACTGGGTGACGCCGCTGCCCGCGGGCGCGCTGCTCGGCCGCGCGCTGCCCGGCGACGGCTGCGTCGACCTGCGGCGCCTGCGGCGGGCCGTGGACGCCGCGGGGTACGCGGGCCCGATCGAGGTGGAGGTGTTCCACGAAGACGTATGGTCCCGCCCCGGCCGGGAGGTCCTCGCCGCGGCCATTCGCGGGTACCTGACCCACGTGGCGGGGTGAGCCCGATGCGGCTGCGGGTGGACGGGGTCGACGTAGCGTCCTATGTGGACGGGTCCGATGTGGACATCCGGTACGGGCGCCGCCCGTACCTGCACCCGGTCCGTACGCTGGCCGGCACGCCGGTGACCGATGCCGGGCCGGAGGACCACCCGTGGCACCTGGGGGTGTCGGTCGCGCTGGCCGACGTGTCCGGCACGAACCTGTGGGGCGGGCGTACGTACGTCCGCGACCAGGGGTACACCTGGCGGGACGATCACGGCACGATCGCGCACACCGCGTGGTTGCCCGCCCCCGACGGGTTCGCCGGGCGGCTGGAGTGGCGTGATCCGGCCGGCTCCCCGTTGCTCGTCGAGGACCGTACGGTGACCGGGCACGCGGTCGCGCAGGGCTGGCGGCTGACGCTCGCGTACACGCTCACCGCCGCCCGGGACCTGCACCTCGGCAGCCCGGCGACGAACGGGCGGCCGGGCGGTGCCGGCTACGGAGGCTTCTTCTGGCGGGCGGCTCCGGGGGAGGCGTCGACGTTCACGGCCACCCGCGACGGCGAGGAGGCGGTGAACGGCAGCGCGGAACCGTGGCTGGCGTTCCGCGGCGCGGGGCCGTACACGCTCGTGTTCCGCGGGCTCGCGGACGACGACCGGTGGTTCGTGCGTACCGGCATCTACCCCGGGGTCTGCGCCGCGCTGGCGTTCGAGCGCCCGCTCGTCCTGCCGGCCGGAGCCGCCGTCGCCCGTACCGTGACCGTGCTCGTCGCGGACGGGTGGCTCACCCGCACCGACGTACCGGCCGCCGAGCCGCACGCCTGACGGCGGCGGCGGCGGCGGCGGCGGCGGCGGCGGCGGGTACGCTCCCGCCGCCACCGCCGCGTTCAGATCCGACCGACTCCGGCCCCGGCCGTCACCAGACCGGGTACGGCGGACGGACTGTCCATTGTGTACTGGTAGTACGTGCGCGGCTCGGCGACCGAGCCGTTGACCTCGCACGCGCCGGAGCCCACGAACACGTTCGTCCGCTGGACCAGCCGGCCCGGAGCGCTCTCGGCGTACCCGCTGGCCGAGAAGCACGGGAACGCCACGTTCTCGAAGTAGTTGCCCTCGACGACGACTCCGGCGTTCTCCGTCGACGCGACGCCGTACAGCTCGTTGCCGCGGTAGTAGTTGTTGTACACGTGCACGGGCTCGCCGAAGCGTACCCGCGGGTGCCGCTGGCGGGAGGCGTCGAACAGGTTGTGGTGGTAGGTGACCTTGAGGAACCCGATGTCGGCGGTGAACGAGTCGGAGTGGCCGAGCAGCGCCGTCTTGTCGGTTCCGGCGAACCGGTTCCACGACACGGTGACGTAGGTCGACTGGCGCTTGACGTCCACGGAGCCGTCGAACGCCGGCCCGAACTCGTTGTGGTCTATCCACACGTGGTGCGCGGCGTTGGTGACGCTGATCGAGTCGTCCGACGCGTTGGTGAAGCGGATGTTCCGCACGATGACGTTCGAGCCGGGCCGGGTCGTCGTCCCGAGCTGCAGCCCGCCACCGGTGATCTCCGCGGTCGAGCCGACGCCGATGATGCTCTTGTCGGCCACGACGGTCACCATGCCGCTCACCGTGATCCGCCCCGACACCAGGATCGTGTACGGCGTCGGCGCACCGGCGAACTCGGCAAGGGCGGCGGCCGTGGTGACGGTGACCGTCGGACCGCCCGCTCCGCCGGTCGTACCCGGCCGGCCGAGCGCGGCGACGCTCGCGAACCCGTCGGGCTGGCCCGGAGGCGGTGGCGGCGGCGGGGGCGGCTGGCTCGGGGACGGGGTCGGCGACCCGGTCGGGTTCGGGTCGGGGCCGGTCCCGGTGAAGACCTGCACGTTGTCGAACAGCGCGTGGGTGAACGACGCGATGAGCCCGATCCGCCCGGCGGGGAACGTCGCATCCGTCGCGGACACGAGCGGCGCACCGTTCACCGAGCCGCGCAGCGCGGAACCGGCGGCCACGAGCGCCAGCTGGTACGCGACGCCGGGCGCGACCGTGGTGGCCGCCGAGGCGAGCACGGTGGTGCCGCCGGAGGCCGTGCGGCGGAGCTCGACCCGGCCGGCTCCGACGAGCACGAGCGAGTAGTAGTTCGTCATGTTCTGCGCGCGGGCGGCGATCCCGGCCGCGCGCGTGGCCGAGCCGAAGGACACCGGCTTCACCTGGGCGGTGACGGTGTAGTCCACCCATCCGGGCGAGCCCGCCTGCGCCTTGGCGTCGGCGCCGGTGCTCGACTGGCGGTAGGCGGGCGATCCGTCGGTGACGACCGACCACGAGCCGCCGGACGTGGTCCACCCGGCCGCGTTGCCGTCGTCGAAGTTGTCGTCGAAGAGGGTGGCGGCCTGGGCCGCCGTGACGAAGAGGCCGACGGCCACGACAGCGGCCGCGCCGGCGAGGAGGAGTCGTCGCATCGGGTACGTCTTTCTCGTCCACTGTGGAGGGAGGGTGGGCGGGGCGGCGGGATGTCCGCCGCCCCGCATGTCGGCTAGACGCTGATCCGACCGGCACCGGCGCCGGCCATGACGATCGACTTGACGTTGTTCGGGTTGTCGAGCGTGTACCCGTACGGGATGGGCGCGGTCGAACCGGCGCTCTGCGGGGTACCCGAACCCACGAACACGTTGTTGCGCTGGACGAGGTCGCCCGGGCCGGAATCGGCGTACCCGACCAGTGTGGGGTCGGCGACGTTCTCGAAGTAGTTGCCCTCGACCAGCACACCGGCGTTCATCGTGGACGCGACGCCGTACTCGTTGTTGAAGTAGTAGTTGCTGAACACGTGGACCGGGTCGCCGAAACGTACCCGCGGATGCCTCGTGCCGGAGCCGTCGAACCAGTTGTGGTGGTAGGAGACCCGGAGGTGCCCGACGTCCTGGCTGGCGTTGTCGTCACTGTGCCCCAACAGCATCGACTTGTCGTGGGAGAAGATCCGGTTCCAGGACACGGTGACGAAGTCCGAGCCGCGCTTGATGTCCACCGCGCCGTCGAACCCGTTGCTGAAGGTGTTGTGGTCGATCCACACGTTCGTGGCCGACGTCTCGACGTTGATCGCGTCGTCGTCCCAGTCGCGGAACGTGAGGTTGCGGACGATGACGTTGCGGTCGCCGTTGATCGTGAAGCCGCAGCCGACGATCGTCGCACCGGCGTTCCCCAGGATCGTCTTGTTCGACCGTACCCGCAGCATGCCGGAGCAGGAGATGGTGCCGGAGACCCGGATCACGGCCGCGCTGCTCGCGCCGAGGGCGGTGGTCAGGGCGGCCGCGGTGGTCACGGTCTGGCTGGCGGCGCCGCCGCCGCCGGTCGTACCGCCGTTCTGGGTCGCCCAGCCGACCAGGCCGGTCGGCGGGGGCGGCGGCGGAGGCGATGTGGGCGTGGTGCCGGTGGGCGAGGGTGCGGGTGTGGTCGGCGGCGCGGACCCGACCGTGTCGACGCTCACGTCGTCGAAGCGGGCGGTGGCGAACGCGGTGACCAGGACGATGCGGCCGGCCCCGTAGTCGGTGTTCGTGCCGGAGGCGACCTGGTTTCCGTTGACGAACCCGCGGATCGTGCTGCCGCTGGCCTCGATCCGCAGTGTGTACCAGGTGTTGGTCGAGACGGTCAACGACGCCGATCCGATGACGCCGATGGAGCTGCCGTTCACCGACTGGAGCTCGACGCGGTTGCTGTTGAGCAGGGCCAGCCGGTACATCCGGGTGGCGCTGTCCGAGCGGGCCGCGATGGCCACGAGGCGGTTGCTGCCGCTGAACGACAGCGGCTTGACCCGGGCCTGGACCTGGTAGTCGGTCCAGCTCGTCTGGCCGGCGAACTGGCGAGCCAGCTCACTGTCCACTTTGGACTGTTGGAACGTGGGGGAGCCGTCGGTGACGACCGACCACTCGCCGCCCGACTTCGACCAGCCGGACGCGTTGCCGTCGTTGAAGTTGTCCGCGAAGAGGGTTGCCGCATCGGCCACCCCGGCCACGCGGACGGCCAGAGTGAGCGCGAGCAGACCTGCGCCGGCTGCCGCGATCAGGCCGCGGCGTCTGATGGGGTGCACGTGTTCCTCCCAAGGGGGTGTGCCGGGCCGGCGGCGGCCGGCCCGGCGGTGCTCAAACGGTGATCCGTCCGGCGCCGGCGCCGGCGGTGACCGTGGCCTTGACCTGCGCACACGGCTGGAGCTGGTACGCGTACGGCACCGGCGCGACGCTGCCCCCGGCCTGCGGCGTACCCGAGTTGACGAAGCAATTGTCCCGGGCGACGAGGCGGCCCGGCCCGGACGAGGCCTCGCCGAGGTGGTACGGATCGTCCACGTTCTCGAACGAGTTGCCCTCGACGATCACTCCGGCGTCCATTGTGGACGCGACGCCGTAGTTGCCGGTGTCGTTGTAGTAGTTGTTGAACACGTGCACCTGGTCGCCGAAGCGGACGCGCGGGTTGCGCTGGTTCGTCGCGTCGAACCAGTTGTGGTGGTAGCTCACCTTGAGCCGGCCGATGTCCTGCGGGCCGTTGCCGTCGTCGTGACCGAGCAGCATGTTCTTGTCCGTACCGGTGGCGTGGTTGTACGACACGGTCACGTAGGACGAGCCGCGCTTGATGTCGACGCCCCCGTCGCCACCGGTCGTCCAGGTGTTGTGGTCGATCCATACGTGGTGGGAGAACATCTGGACGTTGATCGCGTCGTCCGGCCAAGCGGAGAACGTCAGGTTCCGGATGATGATGTTGTGTACGGCGTTCGCCGGTGGCGACGTGACGCCGTCGTCGATCGGCAGCCCGATGTTGAGCCCGCCGCCCGTGAGGCCGGAGCCGGTACCCACGCCGAGAATCGTCTTGTCGGACGCGACGTTGTGCATCGGGCCGGGTAGCGTCAGCCGGCCCTGTACCCGGACGATCCGCGGTCCGGGCGCCGCGATCGCGGCCAGGAAGGCCGACGCCGAGGTGACGGTCTCGGTCGGCCCGCCAGCTCCGCCGCTCGTACCGTTCTGCCCCCACGCGTTGACCGACGCCCACCCGTCAGCGGCGTTGGGTGCCGGTGGCGTGCTTCCGGTCGGCGTCGGCGTCGGCGTGGCCGGCGGGGTCGTCGGGGTCGGGCCGCCCGCGCTCGCGACGAGGACGTCGTCGAAGTTGGCGCTGGCGTTGAAGGTGGCGACGCCGATGCGCCCGGCCGTCCACCGGGTGTCGGTGGCCTCGGTGAGCAGCACACCGTTGACCGACCCGCGCAGGGTCGTCCCCGCGACCTCCAGCTTGAGCGTGTAGTACGTGCCGGTGGTCACGCTCAGCGGTGCGCTGTCCAGCACGGTCGACGACCCGCTCACGAGGCGCTTGAGCTCGATGCGGTTGCTGGACCGCAGGGTCAGGTAGTAGTAGCTGGTGCTGCCCTGGACGCGGGCCAGCACCGCGGCGAACCGATCGGTGCCGTTGAACGCGGTCACCTTGACCCGCGCTTGTACGGAGTAGTCGGTCCAGCTCGTCGAACCCGTGAGTGCTCGGGCGTCGCTGCTCGTGCCGCTCTGCCGGAACACCCGGGAGCCGTCGGTCGCCACCGACCACGAGCCGCCGTTGGTGGTCCAGCCGGACGAGTTGCCGTCCTCGAAGTCGTCGGACAGCAGGGTGGCGGCCTGTGCGCTGCCGGCCAGCCCGACGGCGAGCCCGATGGCGATCGTCGTGACCCCGGCGCCGATCGCGACCAGTAGGCCGCGGTGCGACCGCCGGGCCAGGGTGGTGAGTGACATCGAACCTCCTGGGGGTATCAGACGTGCCCGACGCCGGCGCCGGAGGTCACCAGCGTCTTCACGGCGTTGGGGTCGTCGAGGGCGTACGCGTAGTAGGCGCTGGCCTCCTGCACGGTGCCGGAGCAGTCGGGGGTACCCGACTCGGCCACGAACACGTTGTTCCGCGCCACGCAGCGGCCGGTGGGACCCGCGTAGTGGTTGGACACCGGTTCCTCGGTGTTCTCGAAGTAGTTGCCTTCCACCAGACAACCGGCGTTGGCCTGGCAGGCGACGCCCACGTCCGTGTTGTGGAGGAAGTAGTTGTTGTAGACGTGTACGGGCTCGCCGAAGCGGACGCGTGGGTTGCGCTGCGGGGTCTGGTCGAACCAGTTGTGGTGGTAGGTGACCTTCAACCGCCCGATGTCCTGCGGCCCGTTGCTGTCGTCGTGGCCGAGGAGCATGTTCTTGGTGTGGTGGTGCGTGTGGTTCCACGACACGGTCACGTACGAGGAGCCGCGCTTGATGTCGATCAGGCCGTCGAAGCCCTGGGCCAGGTCGTTGTGGTCGAGCCAGACGTGGTGCGAGAACATCTGGACGTTGATGGAGTCGTCGGTCGCGTTGCGGAACGACAGGTTCTGGATGATGACGTTGTGTACGGCATCGGCCGGTGGCGAGGTGATCTCCGAAACCGGTAGGCCGATGTTGAACCCGCCCCCGGTGATGCCCGCGGTCGCCCCGACGCCGACGATCGACTTGTCCGACGCGACGTTGTACATGCCGGCCGGCAGGGTGATCGTGCCGTCGACGCAGATGGTGAGCGGGCCGGACTGGCCGATCGCGCCGAGCAGCTCGGCCGCGGTGCGTACCGCCACCGTCGGGCCGCCGGCCCCACCGGTCGTACCGTTCTGCCCCCAGGCGTTCACGCTGGCGAAGCCGGCCGGCGTGCCGGCCACGCGGCACTGGCCGGGCGGCGGCGGGCTGGTGGGCGTCGTCGGTGTGGGCGACGGTCCCGGTCCCGGCGTGGCCGTGTCGGCGACGACGTCGTCGAACGTGACGCTCGTGTACGCGGCGACCAGCCCGATGCGGCCGTTGGCGAACGTCGAGTCGGTCGCCTGCACCCGGGGTACGCCGTCGACGAAGCCGGTCAACGACGTACCCGCGACGGTCAGGGCGAGCGTGTACCACGTACCGGGTACGACGCCGGTGACCGCGGTCGCCAGCGTCGTCTCCGTACCGCCGGCGACCCGGCGCAGGGCGACCGAGTTGTCACCCACGAGGACGAGCGCGTAGTAGTTCGTCATCGACGTGGCCCGCGCGGCGATCCCTGTCGAGCGGCTCGTCGCGCCGAACTGGGTCGGCTTGACCCGGGCCGAGACCGTGTAGCTCGTCCAGGCGAGATCACCGGCCTGGGCCTTGGCGTTCGCCCCCGTGCTGGACTGCCGGTAGGCGGGTGATCCGTCGGTCACCACCGACCAGCTCCCGCCCGACTTCGTCCAGCCCGTCGCGTTGCCGTCGTCGAAGTCGTCGCTGAACAGCGCGGCGGCGAACGCGGCGTGGACACCGAACACCACGAGCGGTACCGCCAGCACGCCGGCTACCGCGGCCGCTATCAGGCGCCTGTGCATGGGTTCTCCCTTCTCGAAGGCGTACGGCCGTTACAGGGGCAGCCGGCCGGCGCCCGCGAGCAGCCCGACGACGATGGGTACGGCCGGTGCCGGCAACACGGGGCCGGCGCGCAGGACGGGCGTCCAGCCCGCGTCGGATCCGATGTCGGGATCGTGGGTGGCGTTGTACTCGGCCAGGAGGCTGCTCGGGGTGGGATGGCTGCCGGCCGTCCTGAGCCACGTGCCCTTCTCGGTCATGGCCGTACCGCCCCAGTCGAACACCACGCTGTCGGGGGTCACGTCGGCTCCGAGGTCGACGTAGTTGTTCTCGACGTACAGGGCGGACTGCACGCCGACGCCCCAGCTGTACTCGTACGGTTCGGGTACGGGTACGCGGTACAGGTTGTTGTACACGTCGACCTGACCGAACCGGACGCGAGGCGTACGCTGCACCGACCCGTCGAACTCGTTGTGGTGCACGGTCACTTTCAGCGCCCCCACGTCGACGCCGGGGGTGTTGGTCGAGCCGATCAGCATCACCTTGTCGTGGTTGGTGAAGCGGTTGTACGACACCGTCACGAAGTTGCTGCCGTTGGTGATGTCGACCTGACCGTCGTGTACCTGGAACGGGCGCCCGAAGTACAGCGGCTGGTTGGAGTCGGGGTTGTTGGCGTCGGTGAACGTGTTGTGATCGATCCAGACGTGGTTCGAGTTGCGCACCCAGATGTTGTCGTACGCGGCGTTCCAGTTACCGGTCGCGCCATCGGTCGGCGACCACACCGGGAAGCAGTCCCGCGTGTCCTGGTGCTCGATGTTGCGGATGATGACGTTGGTGGCGCCGTCGAGGCGGAGGAAGACGCCGTTGAGGGTCGCGCCGCCCAGACCGATGATCGTCTTGTTCGAGCCCACGTTGATGCGTACGCGCGCGCTCTGGTTCGCCGCCGACCGGGCGCGAGCCTGCTCCAGTGGCCCGCTCGGCGCGACGCGGCCCCAGGTCGCCGGGTCGTACGCGGCGACGAACGCGTCCAGCGAGTATGCCGGGTCGGCCAGCTGGGCACAGGACAGCGGCTGGTCGGCGTCGTCCACGTTCCCGCGGATCGTGCCGCGGACGAAGATGAGTGCGGGTGTCGTGTTCGTGCTGTTGCTCGCGTTGTCGCCGCCGAGGGCCTGGATCAGCTCGGCGCGGTCGTCGACGACATAGACGTGCTCGCCGGTCGCCGCGGCCCCGCCGGTGGTGCCGGCACCTTCGGCGGCCCAACCGTCGCCCGCTCGCAGCGGCTGGCGTCCGATGAGTTCGGCCAGTTCCGACGGCGAGTCCACTGTGGACGCGGACGCCGACGCGGTGGCGGTGAGAGAGAGCGCCACCATTGACAGGGCGGCGAGTGCGCGGAATCGCTGTGACCACTCCATATTCGGAACTTACGTAAATACCTTGATGAGTGTCAATGCAGCTAATATGCAGGTATGTTGCAGGAATTCATAGCGAACGTATCTCGCTCGACCTCGCATTGGTCGAGAAGGTAAGTATTCGGTCTGGTTTCTACCGAACGGGTTCCTCGGTGGTTTGCAGTAGGTTTTCTGTCCAGGGGCGTACCGCCCATGGCACGCCCAGTTCCGACGGCAGCGCGAGGCCGGCCACGGCCTGCCGGAGCACCGCGTTCACCCCGCGGATCGACCGGACCCGCGCCGGTGGTTTTCCGATGGACACGACCCGGTCGCCGTCCAGCAGCGCCGGTGCCGCGGCGCCGGCCAGTGCCTGCGCCACGGCGGTGAACGGGGCGGTACGCGCGAGCGGTGCGATCAGCGGTACACCGGCCGGATCCCGGCGGTGCGCCACCAGGTTCTCCAGCAGGTCGACACGTCCCGGCACCTCGCGTGCCGGTTCGCCCGGCACGGTCAGCCGATCGGTCGGGTACTCAAGGACGGCCCGGCCGGCCGAACCCGTCACGACCACGTCCCCGGCGACGAATTCCTCGCCGGCCAGGGTGACGGCCGCGAGCACTACCAGTCCACTGTGGAGGGTCACCCGGGCCACCGTCGTGTCGTCGACCTCGATCGGCCGTGTCCGGTACCGCTCCACGGCGATCCGGACCGGCGGGCCGGCCCCGGCCGCCTCGGCGACCGCGAGACACTGCATCAACGCGTGCGCGAACGGGTTGACCAGTGCGCCGTCGAGCACCGGGCCGCCGTCGACCGTACGCCGCCCCGCCCACGGAGCCCGCGCGTAGTAGGCGTCGTCGCGCTGCCAGCACCCCATCGTGGCGATGCCCGTCAGGCGACCCAGCGCACCCGACCGTACGGTCGACTCCAGCCGGCCGAGCGCGGCCGAACCGAGGGCCTGGAAGCCGACCTGCCCGACCCGACCGGTGGCGACGAGCGCGTCGGTCAGGCGGCCGTGCTCGGCCAGCGACAGTACCGGCGGCTTCTCCAGCAACACGTCGGCGCCCGCGCGGACGGCGTCGAGCGCGATGGCCAGGTGGGTGTGGGGTGGCGTGCACACCACCACGACGTCGGGGTGCGTTACGGCCAGCAGCTCCCGGTGGTCGGTGAAGACGCGTACCCCCTCCGGCAACGGCGGGTCCGGCTCGACCGGGCGGACGTCGGCCACCGCGACCAGCCGCAGTTCCCCGAGGTCGGCCAGCCGGGCGATGTTCCGCCGGTGGACCCGGCCGTGCCCGTTCGCCCCGACGAGCGCGACGCGGACCGCGCTCGGCCGCCGCCGCGGTGTAGGCCGTTGCCTCACGCCTGCGCTCATGGCCGCTCGTCGCTCCGGCGTTCGGCGCTCGGTCGCCGCCGCGGTGTAGGCCGTTGCCTCACGCCTGCGCTCATGCCGCACCGGCCACAGTGGACTCCACGCCGTGCTTGTCGAGCGAGGTCAACCAGTCGACCACGAGCTCCCGTACGACCGCGTCGCCGGCCAGTTCGGCGGGGAACACCGCCTCGAGGCGTACGAGTGCGTCGAACACCCCGTCCGGAGTGCTCGGCGCGGAAGCCAGCCGTGACCGGATCTCGGCGGCCAGCGGATCGTCCAGCGGAAGCGACCTACCGTCGTCGGCCGTGCCCTGGACGAAGCGCATCCACGCCGCGACGACGAGGGCGGCCCAGCGCGGCCGCCCGCCCATCCGGCGCCGGTCCACGATCGTGTGGAGCACCCGCTGGGGCAGCTTCTGCGAGCCGTCCATCGCGACCTGTACCGTCCGGTGCGCGATGACCGGGTTGGCGAAGCGCTCCAGGACCGACTCGCCGTACGCGACCACCGACACGTCCGCCGGCGGGGTGAAGCTGGTGGCGACGTCCTCGGCGACCAGGCCCCGTACCGCCGTCCGGAGGCCCGGGATCTGCAGGGCCTCGGCGATCGTCTCCCGTCCGGCCAGCGCGCCGAGGTACGCCACCGCCGAGTGGACCCCGTTGAGGGTACGCAGCTTGAGGCGCTCCCAGGCACTCGCGTCGTCGGTCAGCACCGCACCCGCCCGCTCCCACGCGGGACGGCCGCCCGGGAAGTCGTCCTCGATTACCCATTGCCGGTACGGCTCGCCGCACACCGCGGCCAGGTCGGCGACCCCGAGAGCCCGCGCCGCACCGTCCAGAGTGGACTGATCGGTGGCGGGTACGATGCGGTCCACCATCGTGCCGGGGTACCGCACGTTGTCGTGCAGCCAGTCCACGATCGCGCCGGGCGCCGGACCGCCGGCCGCGGGCTCCAGGTGGCGCAGCGCCTGACCGACCAGGCCGTGCAGGCGGCGTCCGTTCGCCGGCAGGTTGTCACAGCTCACCAGCGCGACCGGTCCGGCGTCGGCCCGGTACCGCGCGAGGAGCCCCCGCACCAGCAGGCCGGGGACCGTCCGAGGTGGACGGTCGCCGGACAGGTCCGCCCGTAGCTCGTCGTCGAGCAGCAGCCGGCCGCTCGCGGGGTCGAGCCGGTACGCCTTCTCGGTGACCGTCAGCGTGACTATGCGGATGGCCGGGTCGGCCAGCCGCGCCACGATCGCGTCGGGGTCCCGCGCCGCGCACCAGGCCCCGGCCAGGATGCCGACGACCGCGGTACGGCGGCCGGCGGCGGAGACCGACGCGACGCTGTACAGCCCGTCCTGCTCGGCCAGGCGGGCGACGACGTCCGGCGACCGGGGGGCGACGCCGACGATGCCCCAGCCACCGCCCGCGGCCGCGACCGCCTCCTCGGTGTACACCGCCTGGTGGGCCCGGTGGAACGCGCCCAGTCCGAGGTGGACGATGCCGGCCGGGACAGCGCCCGGTGGCACCAGGGGGCGGCTGTCCACCGGCACCCGCGCGAGCGTGCCGCGACTCAGCCGCTCCATGCCGGGCCGTCCGGGAACGAGTAGCGGGCGATCGACTCCGGTCGCATCGTGGCGCTGTACCCGGGCGCTTCGGGCAACCGGTACCGGCCGTCGCGGACACGCACGGGGTCGACGAAATGCTCGTGCAGGTGGTCCACGTACTCGACCATCCGGCCGTCGAGCGACGTACCCACGCGCAGGTAGTCGAAGACGGACACGTGCTGGACGAGCTCACACAGACCGACGCCGCCGGCGTGCGGGCAGACCGGGACCCCGTACTTCGCCGCCAGCAGCAGCTCGGCGAGGACCTCGTTCACCCCGGCGACCCGGCACGCGTCGACCTGCATGACCCCGATCGCCTCCGCCTGCACGAGCTGCTTGAAGATGATCCGGTTCGCGGCGACCTCCCCCGTGGCGACCCGGATCGGGCGCACGGCGCGCTGGATCCGCGCGTGCCCGAGAACGTCGTCGGCGTGGGTCGGCTCCTCGATCCAGTACGGGTCGAACCCGGCCAGCCGCGCCATGTTGGCGATCGCCTCGTCGACGCCCCAGGCCTGGTTCGCGTCCATCATGAGCAGGGCGTCGGGGCCTATCTCGGCCCGGATGAGACCGGCCCGCCGGACGTCGTCGTCGATGTCGCCGCCGACCTTCATCTTCATCGCCCGCCAGCCCTGGGCGTACGCGGCCCGCGTCAGCGCGCGTACCTGCTCGTCGGGGTACCCGAGCCAGCCGACGGAGGTGGTGTACGACGGGAAGCCGTCGCGCACCAGCACGGCCAGCCGATCGTCCATTCCGGACAGTCCTTTGTCGAGGATCGCCGCGGCGTCGCCGGGGGTCAGGGCGTCGTCGATGTGGCGGAAGTCGACGCAGGCCACCAGGTCCTCCGTCGGCAGGTCGGCCAGCAGGCGCCACAGGGGCTGGCCGGCCGCCTTCGCGCGCAGGTCCCACACGGCGTTGACCAGCGCGCCGGCCGCGAGGTGGATGACGCCCTTCTCCGGGCCGAGCCAGCGCAGCTGCACGTCGGCGGTCAACGAGCGGCAGAACCCGAGCGGGTCGGCGGTGAGGTCGGCGAGCGACCGGCCGACGACGTGGTGTGCCAGCGCCCGTACCGCGGCGCAGGTGATCTCGTTGCCCCGCCCGTTGGTGAAGGTGAACCCGGCCCCGACATGGGGCGCGTCGGTCGTCAGCTCGACGTACGTCGCCGAGTAGTCGCCCCGGTTGACCGCGTCGGACCCGTCCCCCGCGGCGGCGGTGGGGAAGCGTACGTCGTGCACGTCGACGGAGAGGATTCTCATGCCGTCAGGCTTCCGTCGAGCCGGAACACCCGTTTGGGCAACCGGTACGCGAGGTCGACGATCGTCTCGGCGGCCTCGTCCAGCGGCAGCCGGTCCTCGGTCACGAGCCGGGCCAGGTACCCGGCGTCGATGCGCCGCGCCACGTCGTGCCGGACGGGGATGGAGCAGAACGCCCGCGTGTCGTCGACGAATCCGGCGGTGTTGTAGAAGCCGGCGGTCTCCGTGACGGCTTCCCGGAAGCGGCGCAGCACCTCCGGCGAGTCCAGGAACCACCAGGGCGCGCCCAGGTACAGGGCGGCGTACCCGCCGGCGAGCGGCGCCAGCTCCCGGGTGAACGTGTACTCGTCCAACGTGTACAGCACCACGCGCAGCCGGGGCTCGTTGCCGTACCGGTCCAGCAGCGGCGCCAGCGCGTGCGTGTAGTCGGTCGCCTGGGGGATGTCGCCCCCGACGTCCCGCCCGTGCTCGGCGTAGAGCCAGCGGTTGTGGTTACGGACCGAGCCCGGATGCAGCTGCATCACCAGACCGTCCTCAATGGACATCCGGGCGAACTCGACGAGCATGTGCGCCCGGAACGCCTCCGCGTCGGCGGCCGTCGCCTCCCCGCGCAGGCCCTTCGCGTAGAGCGCGGCGGCCTCGGTCTCCGGCAGGTCGAGCGTGCGGGCGGTGGGATGACCGTGGTCGGAGGACGTCGCCCCGGCCGCGATGAACGCCTCCCGCCGGCTCTGGAGCGCGGCCAGGTACCCCGCGTACCGGCACGTGTCCTCACCGGTCAGCTCGCCGAGGCGGGCCACGGCCGCCGGCCACCCGTCGAACTCCATGTCCACCACGTCGTCCGGGCGGAACGTGGTGATGACCCGCCCGCCCGGCCCGCCCCACCCGTCGGCGGCCAGCTTCGCGTGCCGGGCCAGGTCGTCCAGTGGCGACTCGGTGGTGGCGAGCACCTCGATGTTGAAGCGCTCGAACAGGGCGCGGGGCCGGAAGTCGGGCTCGGCCAGGCGGGCCGCGATCGCGTCGTACACCTCGTCGGCGGTCTCCGGCGCCAGCCGCGTACCGACCCCGAACACCGTTTCGAAGGTGCGCTCCAGCCACAGCCGCGACGGCGTACCGCGGAAGAGGTGCCAGTGCTGGGCGAAGAGCTGCCAGATCGCGCGGCCGTCCTGCTCCACGGACCCGCCGTTGCGGCTCGGCACGCCCAGCGACGCCGGCGGGATGCCCTGGCTCAGCAGCATGCGCGTCAGGTAGTGGTCGGGCACGATGATCAGTCGGGCCGGGTCCGGGAACGGCTCGTCGTCGGCGAGGACCCCGGGATCGACGTGGCCGTGCGGCGAGATCAGCGGCTGGTCGCGTACGAGCGCGTAGAGTTCCCGGGCGATCGCGCGTCGGCCAGGCTCGGCCGGGAAGAGCAGGTCGGACATGGCTCCTCGCGAGGTCAGGTCGTATCGAGCAGGTCGGCGGTACGGACCGGCGCGCCGGTCTCCATGGAGCGGTTCGCGGCCAGGCCGGTCAGCAGGGCGCTCGCCCCGTCGCGGGCGGTCGCCGAGCGGCCGAGCGGGTCGGCCTCCCCGCCGAACAGCACCGAGGCCATCCGGGCGTCCGCGCCGCCGTGGCCTTCCCGGGAATACGAGGGTACGGGCACCTCGCGCGCCGATGTCCAAAATGGACGGACGGTCAGCCGTGCCCACCCGTCCTCGGCGGCCTCGGCGACCCCGTGCACGGTGGCGCCCTTGAGCCCGCCCGCCGCGGCCGGGTCCACGTGGTCGCTGTCCACGACCTCGAGCTCCAGCCGGCCCCGGCTGCCGTTGACCATCAGCCGGTACCCTTCCCACGGCGCGTACGCGGTCAGGTGGTACGTCATCGTGGCGCCGGTGTCGTAGCGGACGAGCACCGCCAGATCGTCCTCAATGGACACTCCGGGGGCGAACACGTTGACGTCGCGCTGGTACCCGTCCTCCGACTCGGCGTCGAGGTACAGCGCCCGGAGCTTCGGGTGGTCGGCCAGGCGCAGCGCGAACGGATCGCCGGCCGCCGCCGCGCTGCCGTGGACGCGCGGGTAGTCCCGGGCGTACCCGTGGCGCTGGCCCGCCTCGCCGTAGAAGAAGAGCCGGCCGACCGCGTGGACCTCGACGGGCCGGGCACCGAGCCACCAGTTGACGAGGTCGAAGTGGTGGCTGGCCTTGTGGACGAGCAGGCCGCCGGAGTTGGCCTTGTCGCGGTGCCACCGGCGGAAGTAGTCGGCACCGTGCCGGATGTCGAGCAGCCACTCGAAGTGGACCGAGCCGATCTCACCCAGCTCGCCCGAGGAGAGCGTCTGGTACACCGCCTCGTGCAACGGGTTGAAGCGGTAGTTGAACGCGACGTGGACCTGCCGGCCGGTACGCGCCGCGGCGTCGAGGATGCTCCGGCACCCGGGTACGTCGGTGGTCATGGGCTTCTCGGTCGTCACGTCGCAGCCGGCGTCCAGGGCGGCCACGATGTACCGCGCGTGGGTGCGGTCGACTGTGGTGACGAGTACCTCGTCCACCCGCTCGGCGGCGAGCATCCGCTCGAAGTCCTCGGCCGGGTAGGCCGGTACGGGCGCCGCGCCGGACTCGGCCAGCCAGGCGTTGTGCGTCGCCATCCGGTGGCGGTTGACGTCGGCCAGCGCGACCAGGTGGCTCGTCGCGGCGTGGTCGGAAGCCAGGGCGCGGAGGAACATCTCCGCCCGCGCGCCCGCACCGACCAACGCGTACCGCCGACGGTTGTCGGGCACCGCGCCTCCCGGAGCTGCAAAGGTTTGCAGCGAAGAGAACCACGAACACCGGCGGTCCGTCAACGGGTCCGAGCATTATGCCCATATTTCTCCGTCTGTATGGGCTCCGATGACCGCCGATCGTGGTGCGAGCCGTTGACACGGGAGCAACCGTTTGCATTAATTGGCCAACCGGAGTGACGGCCACCACTGCTCACGCACGGAGGGCCAGCGTGCCAGCCACCATTCGCGACGTCGCGCGGGCATCGGGCGTGCACATCTCCACGGTCTCGCGCACGTTCTCGGCGCCGCACCTGGTGAACCCGGACACCCGCAGCCGGGTCCTCGCCAGCGCGGAGCACCTCGGCTACCGCCCCAACCGGGCGGCGCGGGCGCTGATCACCGGGCGCACGCACAACATCGGCCTGATCGTCGCCGACATCGCCAACCCGTTCTTCCCGCCGCTCATCAAGGCGGCGGAGAGCCAGGCCCGGCAACGCGATTACCACATCTTCGTGGCCGACACGAATGAGGACGCCGGCACGGAGGAGGAGCTCGTCCACGCCCTCGCCAAGCAGGTCGACGGTGTACTCCTGTGCAGCCCGCGGATGAGCAACAGCCTCATCGAACAGCTCAGCCGCGAGGTGCCGCTGGTGGTCGTCAACCGGCTGATCACCGGCCTACCCGCGGTGGTCATGGACGTCGCCCAGGGCGCCCGGCTGGCCATCGAGCACCTGACCGCGCTCGGCCACCGTCGCCTCGCGCTCGTCGCGGGGCCGCGTGGCTCGTGGACCAGCCGGGAGATCCGCCGCTCGGCGGCCGCGTCGGCGCGGGCGGCCGACGCCGAGCTGACCGTGTTCGGGCCCAACCCGCCCACGGAACAGGGCGGCATGGCCGTGGCCGAGCACGTGCTGCGCGGGGGCGCGACCGCGGTACTGGCCTACAACGACCTCATGGCGATCGGGCTGCTGGAGGGGCTGCACGCGCTGCGCGTACGCATCCCCGAGGACATCAGCGTGGTCGGCATCGACGACATCGCACTGAGCCGCCTCACCCGCCCCAAGCTGACCACGGTGGCGACACCTACCGCCGCCGCCGGTCGGGCGGCCGTCGACATGCTTCTCGCGCACGGCGACGACCGCCGCACCACCGCACAGGTAACGCTCCAGACCGAACTGGTTATTCGCGACTCGACGGGGCCGGGCCCGGGTCCGCACAGCCTTGCGGACCCGGGCGGCGTGGCTACCACCACCCCCGACACTGTCGCCACCCACGCCAAGGAGTGAGCGTCATGCGACTCGCATCAACCGAGGTGGCCACGCGTACCACGCGCGACCACCGTACCCGCTACCCGGCGGGCCGTCTCGGACGAGGTCTTCTCGCCGCGGCGCTTGCCCTGCCGCTCATGCTCGGCGCCGCCGCCTGCGGCAAGGACGGCGGCACGACGACCGACCCCAACGCGCCGGTCGAGCTGTCGTTCTTCTGGTGGGGCGGCGAAGCCCGGGCAAAGCTCACCGAGGACGCGCTCGCCCTCTACACCAAGAAGCACCCCAATGTGACGTTCAAGAAGACCTGGCAGGCCAACCAGGGCTACTTCGACAAGCTCGCCACCCTCACCGCCGGCGGCGCCGCTCCCGACATCTTCCAGATCGACGACAACTTCCTGACCGAGTACGCGGCGCGCAACGTCACGCTCGACCTCAAGCCGTACCAGGACAAGGGCAAGCTCGACCTGTCGAAGTTCCCGCCAAGCCTCGCCCAGTACGGTGTCGTCGACGGCAAGCTCGCCGGTGTCGCCTTCGGGGAGAACACGCAGGGTCTGGTCTACAACAAGACGCTCCTGCAGAAGCACTCGCTGCCTGACCCGACCACCGGGATGAGCTGGGCCGACTTCATCTCGTGGGCGGAGAACGTCTCCAAGACCACGAAGGTGCCCGGCACGATGGACCCGAGTGCGGACTACAAGGCCTTCTGGCTGTGGCTGCGCCAGCAGGGCAAGGACCTCTACAAGGGCAACCAGCTCGGCTTCACGGAGCAGGACGTGACGGCCTGGTTCGACCTGTGGAAGGGGGCCCGGGCAAGGGGCGCGACCCCAACCCCCGACGTGATCCACGAGGGCAACGCGACCGACATCAGCAAGCAGCTCGTCGTGACCGGCAAGGCGGCGACGTCGTGGGTGTGGGCGAACCAGATGCCCGAGCTGAAGAAGAGCACCAAGGACGAGCTCGGCGTCATCGCGTACCCGGGCGACCCGACCGCGCAGTGGGCCCGCGCCTCGATGTACTTCTCGGTGTTCCGCAACAGCCCGCACAAGGACGTGGCGGTGGACGTCGTCAACTTCCTCGCCAACGACCTCGAGGCGGGCAAGGTACTCGGCACCGAGCGCGGTCTACCGTCCAATCTGGACATCCGCCGGACGGTGGCGGACAGCGTGACCGATACGAGCATGAAGCTGTCGATCCAGATCGAGACCGAGCTCGGCACCAAGTTCGGCCCCTCACCGCAGGTGCCGCTCAAGGGGCACAGCAAGGTCCGGTCGGAGCTCATCAAGGCGGCCGAGGAAGTCCAGTTCGGCCGGCAGACCCCGGCCGCGTCGGCGGCGGCATTCTTCGCCGCCTGCAAGGCCGCGATCGGGACCTGACTTGGCCCTCCGTACGGAGCCGGCTCCGGCCCGCTCGTCCGAACCCGTCAACCGGACCCCCGCAGCCAAGCGGGGGTCCGGCCGGCGGCATGACCGCGACGAGGTGGCCGGGTACGTCTTCCTGTCGCCGTGGCTGCTGGGGCTCATGGGCGTCACGGCGATCCCGATGCTGCTGTCGCTGTACCTGAGCTTCACCAACTACGACGTCCTGAGTCCACTGTCCGAAGTGGAGTTCGTCGGCTGGGCCAACTACCGGCGGATGTTCACCAGCGACCCGTCGTACCTGCACTCGGTTCGCGTCACGCTGTCGTTCGCGCTCATCGCCGTACCGCTGAAGCTGGCCACCGCCCTCGGCGTCGCGCTGCTGCTCAACCGTGCGTTCCGCGGCGTCGGTGTCTTCCGGGGGCTGTTCTACCTGCCGTCGCTGCTCGGCGGCAGCGTGGCCCTGGCCATCGTGTGGGTCAACGTGTTCAACCGGGAAGGCGCCTTCAACTCCCTGCTCGCCGTCTTCGGCATCGAGGGCGCGCCGTGGGTCAACGACCCCCGGTTCGCGCTGGAGACGTTGATGGTGCTGGCCATCTGGCAGTTCGGGGCGCCGATGGTCATCTTCCTGGCTGGGCTGAAGCAGGTGCCGCTCGAGCTCTACGAGGCCGCCTCGGTGGACGGGGCCGGGGCCTGGCGGAAGTTCTTCCACGTGACGCTGCCGATGCTGTCCCCGGTCATCTTCTTCAACCTCGTACTGGAGACCATCAACGGCTTCCAGGGCTTCACGTCGGCGTTCGTACTCAGCAACGGGACCGGAGGCCCGGTCGACGCCACGCTGATGTACACGCTGAACCTGTACCTCACCGGCTTCACCGAGCTGGAGATGGGCTACGCGTCGGCGATGGCATGGGTGTTCCTCGTGGCGATCGCGCTCATCACGACCCTGCTGTTCGCCACCGGCCGGTTCTGGGTCCACTACTCGGACGCGGAGGACCGGTGATGCGTACCTGGCCGCGCACGGTAGTGCTCCTGGCGATCCTGGCCGTCGTCCTGTACCCGCTGGTGTGGATGGTGGGCACGTCGTTCAAGTCGCAGGCGGAGATCGTCAACAACATCGGGCTGGTGCCCCGCGAGTTCACGCCGGGCAACTTCGCGCGGGGGTGGACCAACTTCGACGTGAGCTTCGGCCGGTTCTTCCTCAACAACGCGATGGTGTCGCTCCTGACCGTGGTGGGCAACGCGGTGTCCTGCCTGCTCGCCGCGTACGCCTTCGCGCGGCTGCGTTTCCGGCTGCGACGGCTGTGGTTCGCCGTCATGATCGGCACCCTGCTGCTGCCGGGCCACGTACTGATCGTGCCGCAGTACATCCTGTTCCGGACGTTCGGCTGGGTGGGCGGTAATTGGCCGTACCTGCCGTTGCTCGTACCGCAGTTCCTCGCGACCGAGGCGTTCTTCGTCTTCCTCATGGTGCAGTTCATGCGGGGCATCCCGCGGGAGCTGGACGAGGCGGCCAAGATCGACGGAGCGTCGTCGTTCACCGTGTTCTTCCACGTGATCCTGCCCCTGAGCCGGCCGGCCCTCGTGACGACGGCGATCTTCTCGTTCATCTGGACGTGGAACGACTTCTTCCGGCAACTGGTGTACCTGTCCGACCTGGAGGACTACACCGTGCCGGTGGCGCTGACGCTGTTCATCGACTCGACGAGCGAGAGCGCGGTCGGTCCGATGTTCGCGATGTCGCTGCTGTCACTGGTGCCGGTGTTCCTGTTCTTCGTGGCCTTCCAGCGGCTGCTGGTCGAGGGCATCAACACGAGCGGGCTCAAGGGATGAGCGTCAGCGTGAGACACCGGCGGCGCGACTGGCGGGACACCGCCCGGGCCGCGGCCGACGTGGCGGTGCTCGGCGTGCTGATGACGCTCGCGGCGGCCCCGCTCGTTACCGCCGGCGCTTCCGTCGCGACCGGCAGCGCCGCGGTGCACCACTACCTCGAAGCGGACCGGTGGCCCCGCCCGGCCGAGTCGTGGGCGGCGTTCCGGAGGGCCCTGGTGCCGGGGTTCGTCGTGGTCCTCGTCAGCGCGGTGGGGTGCCTCGTGGTGGCGCTCGACGTCGCCGCGCTCCGCAGCGGCGTCGTGCCCGGCGGGTGGCCGCTCGTGGCCGTGACCCTCGCCCTCGCCGTCCTCGGCGCCGGCTACGCGGGTTGCGCGGTCGTCGCGGTCGGTGCCGGGCACGGCTGGCGGGCTGCCGCGCGCGGCGCGTGGGCGACGCGGCCCGTGGTACTGCTCCGGGTGGCCGGAATCGTCGTGGTGGCGGCCGTCCTGGCCGTACTCGTGCACCCGGTCCTGATCCCGGTGCTGGCCGGATACGCGTTGTACGCGATGCACGTCGTCGTCCGGTCGGCGGCGCGGGTGGGGAGCAGGCACCGTGGGCGCTGATCTCATCGCCGCTCTCGATACCGACCGGATCCTGCCGGTGGTCGTCCTCGACGATCCGGCGACGGCGGCGCCGCTCGCCGAGGCACTGGTCCACGGTGGACTGTCCACTGTGGAGATCACGCTACGTACCGGTGCCGCCGTCGACGCGATCCATACCCTGGCCGGGCGGGACGGGTTGCTCGTCGGCGCCGGTACCGTGCTGACCCCGGCTCAGGTGGACGCAGCGGTCGACGCGGGGGCGGCCTTCGTGGTCTGCCCCGGATTCCGCCGCACCGTCGTCGAGCGGTGCCTGGCCCTCGGCGTACCCGTGCTGCCCGGGGTGGCGACCGCGACCGAGGTGATGCTGGCCCTGGACGCGGGCGTCGAGACGGTGAAGTTCTTCCCGGCCGAGCAGCTGGGCGGGGCGGCCGCCGTGAAGGCGCTGGCGGGACCGTTCCGCGACGTGCGGTGGGTGCCCACCGGCGGGGTGCATGCCGGAAACCTACGGTCCTATCTGGACATGCCGGCGGTCCTCGCCGTCGGCGGCAGCTGGATGGTCGCCCCCGACCTGGTCGCGGCCGGCGCGTGGGACGAGGTAGCCCGACGCACCGCCGAGGCCGTCGCGCTGGCAGGCGGTTTCGCGTGACCGGAGCGCTCCGTCCCCGCCCCGCCGGCGAGTGCCGCTTCGATCTCGTCGCGCTCGGGGAGGTCATGCTGCGTCTCGATCCGGGGGAGGGGCGCGTACGCACCGCGCGGTCGTTCCGCGTGTGGGAAGGCGGCGGCGAGTACAACGTCGCGCGCGGGCTCCGGCGGTGCTTCGGGCTCCGCACCGCCATCGTCACCGCCTTCGCCGACAACGAGGTCGGCCGGCTGCTGGAGGACCTGATCCTGCAGGGCGGGGTGGACACGTCGCTCGTGCGCTGGGTGCCGTTCGACGGCGTGGGGCGCGCCGCGCGCAACGGTCTCAACTTCACCGAACGGGGCTACGGGGTACGCGGCGCCGTCGGCACGTCGGACCGGGGCCACACGGCCGCCGGCCAGCTCCGGCCGGACGACGTCGACTGGGACCACCTGTTCGGCACGCTCGGTGTCCGGTGGCTGCACACCGGCGGCATCTACGCCGCGCTGTCCGGGGCGGCCGCCGACACCGCGGCGACCGCGATGAAGGCCGCCCGGCGGCACGGCACGATCGTCTCGTACGACTTGAACTACCGGCCGAGCCTCTGGCGGGCGGCCGGCGGGCCGGACCGGGCGAAGGAGGTCAACCGCGGCCTCGTCGACCTCGTCGACGTCCTGCTGGGCAACGAGGAGGACTTCACCGCCGCGCTGGGCTTCCCCGTACCGGACACCGACCCGGCACTGTCCACACTGGACCCCGAGAACTTCGAGCGGATGCTGGGCGACGTGGTGACGGCCTTCCCCCGGCTCGGCGTGGTGGCCACGACACTGCGTACGGTTCACAGCGCCACCGTCAACGACTGGGGCGCGGTCGCGTGGTCCGCCCCGACCGGTTTCGTCTCGGCGACCGACCGGCGCGGCCTGGAGATACTCGACCGGGTGGGCGGGGGCGACAGCTTCGCCTCCGGACTCGTCTACGGGCTGCTGGAACTCGACGGCGATCTGGCCCTGGCCGTCGAGTACGGGGCGGCCCACGGCGCGCTCGCGATGACCACACCGGGGGACACGTCCATGGCGAGCCGGGCGGAGGTCGAGGCACTGGTCCGCGGGGCCGGCGCCCGGGTCGAGCGTTGAGCCTCGGCGGGATCAGCGCGGCTGCCCCGGCGGAGGCCCCGGTCGGTTCCGCGCCATCGCACGCAGGATCACCGTCGCCACGACGAGAACGATGACCGTACCGATGAGGGCGCTCAGTACGCCGCCCCAGTCGAAGATGTCGTCGTCGCCGATGCCCAGACCCAGGGTGAAGATGAGGTAGCCGACCAGCGCGCCGAGCAGGCCGAGGCCGATCGAGACGAGCCACGACCTCGGTCCGCTCATCCGTCGGAAGGCATCACCGGGGATGAGCAGCCGCGCGACGACACCGCAGAACAGGCCGAGTATGAGTGCTCCGCACACGTCCCCTCCCGGTGGACCAGAAGCAGCAGCTGGTCATCATTCTGCCGCTGGCGTCCGGTTCGTGGACCTGTTCCGGAAAATGGCCCCGACCGGGAGGCCGCGCCTATTCGGCGGCGGCCACGCGGTCGAGCGCCGGCAGGTACGCCCGCCACGGCCCCACGTCGACGCGGTACCGGCGGGCCAGTACCTCGCCCACCTGACCCACGTGCGTCAGGTCGTGCGCGACCCAGGCCGCCAGCAGCTGCCCGAGCGTGACCTCCCCGAACTCGGGGTGGGCGCCGGTACGGTCCAGGTCGGCCGCGGTCAGGTGGAGCGCGGCCAGCGCATCGAGGCTCGTGGCCCGCGCCGTCGCGAACGCGGCGAGCAGCTCCTCCACCGGCCCGGGCTCGTCTTGGAGCATGGCTTCGCGATCGAACGGCTCGAACCGCCGATCCGGACCGTGGTCGAGGATCATCCGGATGCGGGGGAGCCAGTTGGTCGCGTCGCCGTGGCTCAGGTGGCCCACGATGTCGTACGCGCTCCACGTCCCCGGCCCGTCATCGCGGTGCAGCCACCCGGCCGGTAACCCGGTGAGCAACGTCCGGAGGACGCCGGGTGTCCGGTCGAGCATCGCCGTCACGTCAGGCAGCTCCATGCGGCCATCGTACGAGCATCGCCGCGGGGCGAAGCACGCGTAGCGGTGCACGCGCTGCTGGGCCGGAGGCTCCGTCGATTCAGGCGAACAGTTCGGCAATTGTCCGGGCGAGCAACTCGCCGAGCCGCCGGTGGGACTCTCCGCCGAGGTGGAGTCCGTCGTCGCCCGGTTCGGCCGCGCTCGACGCCGCGACGAAGACCACGCCGCGATCCTCGGCCAGCCGGCCGATGGCGCCCGCGAACCCGCGCGACGCCGCCACCGAGGCAGCGTCGAACTCGGTCGCGGTCCATTCGGCGTACAACGGCCGGGTGTCGTCCATCTCGACCGGGCTGACGAGCACGATCGTGGGCGTACGGCCGGCCCGGTCGACCGCGTACTCGGCGATGTCGTCGAGCAGGCCGCCGAGCGCCCCGGCCACGTCCGCCGCCGACCGGCCGAACTCGGTCTTGACGTCGTTGCTGCCGAGCATCAGCACGACCGCGTCGAGCGGGTTGTGGCTCGCCAGGCACGGGCCGAGGTACGCGCGGCCGTTGCGGCCGGGACGGTCGGCGTAGTCGAGGTCGGTGGTACGGCCGTTGAGGCCCTCCTCGATGACGGCGTAGCGGTCGCCGAGGAGGGCCTGCAAGCGGCCCGTCCAGCGCTGGTCGGCGGGAAAGCGCCCATCCTCGTCCGGGCGCGCCCCGTACGTGTTCGAGTCGCCGTAGCACAGCACGGTGTACGCGCCGGGGTCGATGTTCATCGCGCGAGCGTACGGGCTAGGTGAGCGAACGGTCGGCCCAGTCCCACATCCAGGTGTTCGCGGCGATGGCGGCCCGATCGCAGGCATCGCCGGCGTCCAGGCCCGAGGCGATCGCCGCGACGTACGCGTCGTGCAGCACCCGGGTGGCGCTCGCGTCGATGAATTCGAAGAGTTTCTTTCTCCGGACACCCGTGCAGAGGCACGATTCCGCCCGCGGGATACGTGGGCGGGGCGTCGGACACCCGTCAGTCGGATGGCCGGCGGGCGCGGCGGGCGCCGGCGGCGGCCTCGATCCGCGGCCAGTGGGGGCCGAGCGCGTCGGTCACCCCGTCGCCGTCGAGCGCGACATCCAGCAGGGCAACGGTCTCCGGCTCGGGTTCCGCGTTGCCCCGCGTGGTCATGTGGTCCCGGCCGATGCCCAGCAGGAACAGCAGATTCGCCGCGATCAGCCACTCGTCGGCGGACGGGCCGTGGGTACGACTGTCCGATGAGGACGGTACGCCGGCCGCGATCGCCCACGGATCGGGCGCGAGGAAGCGCACCGTACCGACGCCGACGAAGCGGGCCGCCGCGGCGCACATCTCGCACGGCTCCTGCGTACTCCAGAGGGTGTGGTCCGCCAGGCTCCACTCCGTCCGCACGACGGCGAGCGCGTTCATCTCGCCGTGCGCCAACGGCGTACCCTGCAACGGATCCGACCCGCCCGGCGGATCGTAGGCGCGGTTGCGGCCCTCGGCGACGACCGTCCCGGCCGCGTCGGTCACCGCCGAGCCGACCGGCAACCCGCCCGACCGCAGCGCCCGGTAGGCCTGCGCCAGGCTGTGCCGCGCCCCCGCCGGCAGGGCCTCCCACGCGTCGTGGAACCGCATCACGTCATGCTAAGGCGTATGCGGATCGTCGGCATCATGTCGGGGACGTCGTACGACGCGGTCGAGGTCGCCGTGGCCGAGTTCACTGTGGACGGTGACGACCTCGTGCTGCATCCCTTGGGGGAGGCCACGATCGCCTACCCGCCCGACGTGCGCGCGGCCATCGCCGCGCTGCTTCCCCCGGCGGCCACGACGATCGGGGCCGTATGCCGGCTGCACACCACGCTCGGCCAGGTGTTCGCCGGCGCCGCGGTC
>Ga0075429_100000404_pt1 | contig 31949 bp, 25 predicted proteins | sample RhiMetdeltSRZDD3_FD_75295 | JGI IMG/M metagenome (GOLD analysis project Ga0075429, IMG submission 75295) | Populus rhizosphere microbial communities from Tennessee, USA - Rhizosphere MetaG P. deltoides SRZDD3 | ecosystem: Host-associated > Plants > Roots > Rhizosphere > Soil | place: USA...
GATGGTCCGAGCGTCAACGTGTCTGCGACACAAGCGGCGGACACGCTGACGGTGGACGAGACGGTGCTGGCGACGAACGCTTCTGCGAACTTCGCCGACAACTTCAGCAGCTCCTCGGCGTTTGGTGCCGACGGCGCAGGCACGCTGAACTCCGCTTACACGCTGAGCACCAATGCTGGCAGCACCGGGCTGGTGGACACCGCGACGTTGCAGAATGTGGTTCTGGTGATGAACAGCGGCGTGGTGGAAGGCCGCACGGCAATTAGCAACGCCCTGGTGTTCACGGTAAGCGTGGACGCGGGCGGCACCGTGACGCTCGATCAGCAGCGTGCGGTGATGCATACGCCAGACAGCGGTCCGGACCAGTCTACAAGCCTTGCTTCGGCGAGCCTGGTGGTGCTGACGCGCACCGACACGATCACGGACAAGGATGGTGACAGCACGAACAGCTCGGCGAACATCAGCATCGGCACGGCGCTGAACTTCGAAGACGATGGTCCGTCGCTCACAGCCAGCAACGTGGCAGCCCCGAACGTCGCCGGGACTTACACGGGGACGTACGCGTTCAATGTAGGTGCCGACGCGCAGCCCTTTGCAGACAGCTTCGAGGCTGGGTCGCTGGTTTGGACGAACCCGCGGGACGGTTATGAGCTGGAGTACGACGCAGGCGCGTCCAATGCAACTCAACAGGTCTACCACGGTACGTTCAATGGTGGCGCCGATACGTTCTTCGACATCGTGGTGAAGAACGACGGCACCTATGACGTAACGCTGGTGACGCCTGATCCTGTCAACGAAGTTGTTGTCCCTTCTATCCTCAGCGGGATCGAGGGCGGCAGCAACCTTCCCTCGTACACGATCGGAAATGAGGTCTTTGGCGGGCTATTCGACCTGCTGTTGACGGGGTACAGCCTCGGCCATGCTGCCGACACGCTGACGATCTCGGCGACGGAGCTGGGCGTTGGTGACAACGTCATGCACGGTAACAAGGACGACGAGCTGCGCTTTGATATTCAGCCGCTCAGCGGATTCGTGGCGGTTTCTTCATTGACGATTCATGTGGCCACGACCGCCGGCTGGAAGGCGACCGACACCGTCGACACGATCGTGCACTACACAAGCGGGCCGGACACTGTCGCTAACGTGGTTTGGGGTGCCGATCGGCAAATCGTGCTCGAGTTCGACACCGCCAGAGAGGTGGATTGGGTAGAGATCGAACCCAACGGCACGACCGCGTTCAAGATCGATGGCGTGTCGCTGAGCTACCTGACCAAGGAATTCCCGGACGACTACAGCCTCGCCTTCCAGTTGACCGGGGACGACAAGGATGGGGATTCGGCTACGGCTGCGTTCTCGGTGCAAGTCAACACAACCGATACGTCCACCTACGAGATTCAAGGCACGGCGGGGAACGACCATGTGTACGGTACAACGGGCGACGACATCATGACTGGAGGCGGCGGCAACGACGTATTCGTCTTCAACAGCATGGCCGATGCCCACGACCACGTTACCGACTTTACGATTGGAGATGCGTCCGCCGGGGCGGGCGATGCGCTCGACGTGGATGACATCCTGCCAGTCGAAGGCGCGACACTTGCCTCGCAGCTTTCGGGGTACGTTACGCTCGATACCACCACGGTCCCCGGAAGCACGATCGTGATGGTGGACGCGGATGGTGGCGACGATGGGTACCAGGCACTGGTGACGCTGGACGGCATCAGCGGCCAGACGCTGCAACAATTGCTCAACAACCATCAGATCATCACGTAAAGCAACGCTCAGAGAGGGATCAGAAGGGCGGGGCAGAAATGCCCCGCCCTTTTTTTGTTTCGCGGCGCGAGTATTGCTACTTCGGCGGAGTCGCCGGGACGACCGGCGCTGCGTCCTTCAAGCATCTCACCCTTACCGTCACCGTCGCTCCTCTGCTCGCGATCTCGGTGCTGGAAAGAGTCTCCGTATCGTTCGAGTCGGCGACATCCACCTTGTTCGCTTCGAGAAACGCGCGCAGCGGCGCGGCGCGGATCGCGAAGTTGACGTTCTGCGGAAGATCGCCTCCGCGCTCGGCGAACTTCAGCGCATCGAGCTTGGAGACGACGACGCCGATCACGTTCGCCGATTGATCGAGCACAGGACCGCCGCTCGCGCCTCGCTGGATCGGCACGGAGATCTGCATCTGCGCGGGATTGCCGCGAATGCCGATGGTGGAGGTGACGTTGCCGAAACCGACGCTCGGCTTGTCGCCCAGCACGCCGACGAGCGGGTAGCCGACGACGGTCACGGACTCGCCGAGGCGCGGATCGGACTGCTTGCGCAGCTTCGCCGCAGTGGGAAAGTGCTCGTCGACTGCAAGCAGGGCAAGGTCGTTCTTCGCATCGGTCGCCTGCACCTTGGCCTTGAGCTTGCGATTCTCATTGTCGATGACTTCATAGCCGTCGCACGCGCGAACCACGTGTTCGTTGGTGAGGATCGAGCCGGCGCGGTGGACGACGATCCCGGAACCGCTCGAGCCGCGCGACGGCGCGGGTTTCGCGGGCACGCCCGGCGGGGATTCGCCGGACTTTGCAGCCGGGGGCTGCGCTCCGCCGGTTTCGGCAAGCTTGACGCAGGCGAGCTTCATCGCCTCCGCGAGGTCCGACCCCGGCTCGGGCGCTGTGAGTTCCGACCGGTTCACCTGCTGCTTGACGTCGGCCTGAATGAGCTTGCGGTCTTTGCCGTAGTACTGGGTCACGACGAGCGCAGTGGTGCGCGCGTTGCAATCCACCAGGTACAACAGCCGGGTACTGAGGTATTCCTTGCCCGACGCATGGGTTTGTGCGTCCGTGTAAGCGCGGCGTACGGTAAAACGCACCGCACCTTTCTGCGCAATTACCGAGTCCAGGTCCACCGTGGCTTGGTACTGCGCCGGCGAAGGAAGGGGGCGCCAGTCCGCCGCCCAAGCCGGGGTCGCGGCTGCTACGAGCGAACAGAATGTCGTCAGGAGTCTCATGGCGTCGATGATAGACACATCCGGGAGCTGGGTCGTTCCTACAGCCGCTCGTCCAGCGCTCGAAACATGCGCTCCAACCCCGCAACGACCACTGCGAGACGCTCGTAATCCACCTTGTCGGGCGTGTCGCTGCGCAGGTGGTAGTGCGGATACCGGTACGGCGCGGTATCGGTGATCATCAGCGCCGGGATGCCGTGACGCCAGAACGACCACTGGTCCGACCAGTCGATTCCAGGAACGAATGCCGGAGCGGCTACGCCCTCCGACGGAAAGCGTGCCGAGGCGCGGAACGCGGAAATCGTCTCGTGCAGCAGCGCACGCGAAGCGAGATTGGCGACGAAGGCAATGAAGTCGCCCCTCTTCGGGTAGAACAGGTTGAGCGGGAACGGATAGCGCTGGCTTCCCGGGCGCTCGGAATAGTAGCCGATCGTTTCGAGAGAGAACATGGCTGCCACGCGCAGGCCGCGGGCGACAAGCTCATCGGCGTACACCTTGCTTCCCATCGCCGGGCCCTGAAAGTACGGCGGCTCCTCGTTGACGAAGAACGCGAGCCGCACGGTGTGCTTCGGCTTCCAGTCGCGCATCCGCCGCGCGAGTTCTAAAAGCGCTGCCACGCCGGAGCCGTTGTCGTTCGCCCCGGGTGCGCCGGGCGCCGAATCGTAATGGGCGCCGATCACCAGCGAGGCGGTCTCGCGCCCGGGGAGCGTGACTTCCAGGTTGCGCACCGTCCCGCTCCCCGAATCAAACGCTTGCCTGCGAACCTGATGACCGAGCGCTTTGAGTTCCGCTTCGATCGCACCTGCGGCTGCTTCGAGCTGCTGCGGTGTGCGCGTGTTGTGCTCGGCGCTCGCGACGGTCGCGACATGCTTTCGCAGCCGGTCGCGCGACGCGCTTTCCTCGGTGCTGAGCGCGGCCGGCGCGCCGCGATGCGATTCGCCCGGGACCGCGATCATGTACCAGCCGAACGCGCCGAGCGCCGCGACTGCGGCGAGCACGTACAGGAACGCGGACATCCGCTGCGCGGCGCTCAGGTTACGCCGGCGACGTCGGCCTGCGTCGTGAAGCTGTCGGCGTAGAACTCGTCTTCGGGCAGCTTGCAATGCGCGATGAAGTCGCGCCGCGCGGAATCCACCATGATCGGCACGCCGCAGGCGTACACCTGGTGCGCGGAGAGATCGGGGAAGTCTTCCATCACCGCGCGGTGCACGAAACCGCTGCGCCCGGTCCACGCATCTTCCGCGAGCGCGTCCGAGATCACCGGCACGTAGCGAAAATCCGGCCGCTCGGCAGCCCAGCGCTGCACGAGCTCGTCCATGTACAGGTCCTTTGGCCGGCGCCCGCCCCAGTAGAGCGTCATCGAGCGGCCGATCCCGGCGTGAAAAGCCTGCTCGATGATCGCCTTGATCGGCGCGAAACCGGTGCCCGACGCGACGAAGACGATCGGCTTCGCGGAGTCCTCGCGCAGGAAGAACGTGCCGAGCGGTCCTTCGAAGCGCAGGATGTCGCGCTCCTTCATCTTGCCGAACACGTGATCGGTGAACTGGCCGCCCGCAACGTGGCGCACGTGCAGCTCGAGCAGCTCCGTGTTGTGCGGCGGATTTCCCATCGAGAAGCTGCGCCGCGAGCCGTCCCGCAGCAGGAACTCGATGAACTGGCCCGCGAGGAAGATCAGCCGCTCATTCGCCGGAAGCTTCAGGTGCAGCACCATGACGTCGTCGGCGACACGCTCCATCTTCTGGATCCGGCACGGGAGCGTCTTGATCTGGATTCCCTTCGCCGCGCCGACGGTGCGCGCTTCGATCACCAGATCGCTGAGCGGCTTTGCCTGGCAAAAGAGCGCCTTGCCTTGCTCGCGCTCGAAGTCCGGAAGCGCCTTCTTCTGATAGACCCCGTAGTCGACGCTGCCTTCCAGCACCTTTCCCTTGCAGCTCGAGCACGCGCCGCTCTTGCAGCCGTAGGGCAGGATGTACCCCTGTCGCAGCGCCGCAGTGAGGACGGATTCGCCCTCCTCGACCTCGAACTCGACCTTCGCCGGCAGAACGGTGACTCGATGCATCTCGCTAGAATACGCGATGGACGCACTCGCATGAAACCGCTGCTGGTCCTTACCAACCTGCCGGATCGCGCCGCGGCGGAAAGCCTGGCCGACGCGCTGATCACCGAGCAACTCGCCGCCTGCGTCAACATCCTCGCTCCCTGCCGCTCGGTATACCGCTGGCAGGGCTCGGTGCAGCATGACGAGGAGCACCCCATACTGATCAAGACGACGGAGGAGCGCTACGCGGCGCTCGAGCAGGCCATTCGTACCCGCCATCCCTACGAACTTCCGGAGATCGTCGCAGTCCGAATCGAGCGCGGGCTTGACGCGTACCTCGAGTGGCTCGCCGCGGAGACTGGCGCACTGCCGTGAAGAACCTGCTGCTCGCATCCCTCATTGCGCTCGCCGCTACGACTGCTGCCGCGGATGACCTGCTCGAGCCCGAGAAGGCGTTCCGCATGTCTGCGCGTGCGCTCGATGCGAGCCATCTCGAGGTCCACTTTGCGATCGCGGACGGCTACTACATGTACCGCGAAAAGTTCCGCTTCGCGCTCGAAGGCGCAGGCGGCGCCCGTCTCGGCACGCCGGAATTTCCGTCGGGCGTAAAGAAGAAAGACGAGTTCTTCGGCGAGATGGAGACGTATCGCAAGCAGGTCGCGATCCGCATCCCGGTCGAAGGCAGCGCCGCGGCGCTGCAGCTCCTCGTCACCTCGCAAGGCTGCGCCGATATCGGCGTCTGCTACGTGCCGATGGAATCCAAGGCGACCGTGCAGCTCGCAGCGCTCGGCAGTGCCTCAGCGGGGCCGTTGGCTGCGCCGAGCGCCACGGCGCGCTTTTCGCTCCCCGGGAGCGATCTCGATATCGCGGCGCTGTTCCAGTCGGGAAGTTTCTGGGTCGTGCTGGCGAGCTTCGTCGGGTTCGGGCTGCTGCTGTCTCTTACGCCCTGCGTGCTGCCGATGGTGCCCATCCTGTCGGGAATCATCGTCGGCGAAGGCTCCGGGCTCGGCAAGATGCGCGCACTTTCCCTTTCGATCTCCTACGTGCTCGGCATGGCATGTGCGTATGCAGCCGCCGGCGTGGCCGCGGCGTATTCCGGATCCCTGCTGGCCGCCGCGCTGCAGAACGCCTGGGTGCTGGGCGCGTTCGCGCTGGTCTTCGTCTGGCTGGCGCTTTCGATGTTCGGCCTGCACGACCTGCAGCTGCCTGCGTTCCTGCGTCATCGGCTGCATGGCGCGCACGGCCGCCTCGCCGGCGGGCGGATCGCTTCCGTTGCGGCGATGGGCGTGCTCTCCGCGGTGATCGTCAGCCCTTGCGTTGCGGCGCCGCTCGCCGGCGCGCTGCTCTACATCAGCCAGACGCGCGACGTGCTGCTCGGCGGCGCGGCGTTGTTCGCGATGGCGCTCGGGATGGGTGCGCCGTTGATCCTGGTGGGGGTATCCGAGGGTGCATTCCTGCCGAAGAGCGGCGCGTGGATGGTCAGCGTGAAGAAATTCTTCGGCGTGCTGCTGCTCGCGGTCGCGCTCTGGATCGTCTCGCCGGTGCTGCCTTCGCTCGCGGTGATGCTGGCGCTCGCTGCGCTGCTGATCGGCTCCGGCGTTTTCCTGCGCGCAATCGATCCGCTGCCCGACAAGGCGCATACCGTCGCCCGCCTTGCGAAAGCGCTCGGCGTCATCTCGCTCGTTGCCGGGATCGCGGTGCTCGCCGGTGCGCTCGCCGGAAGCCGCGATCCGCTGCGGCCGCTGGCCGGCTTGCTGGGCGCGGAAGGCGGCAGCAGCGCACAGCACACGAAGTTCGTCCGCGTCGCCTCGCTCGGCGCGCTGGAGGAAAAGCTCCAGGCGCCGGGGCGCGTCGTGATGCTCGATTTCTACGCCGACTGGTGCGTGTCGTGCAAGGAGATGGAGTCGTTTACGTTCAGCGACCCGCGCGTGCAGGCGAAACTCTCGGGCATGCTGCTGCTGCAGGCGGACGTGACCGCGAATAGCGAGGCCGACCGGCAGCTTCTGAAGCGCTTCTCCCTCTTCGGCCCTCCGGGCATCGTCTTTTTCGATGCGAGCGGGCGCGAAATCAAGGGCCTTCGCGTGATCGGCTACCAGAACGCCGAGCGCTTCCTGAAAACGCTGGAGCACGCGGCGAGCAGCTAGAGAAATGGGGACGGACCCCATTTCCCGCTCACGGCGCGTGGCGCAGGCTCTTTGCGGCGTCGAGCGCGAAATAGGTGAGGATGCCGTCGGCGCCCGCGCGCTTGAACGCGAGCAGCGTCTCCAACACGCAGGATTCGGGCAGCCAGCCGTTGTCGATCGCTCCGCGCAGCATCGAATATTCACCGCTCACCTGATAGACGAACGTGGGCGCCTTGAATTCCTCTTTTACCCGCCGCAGCACGTCGAGGTACGGCAGGCCCGGCTTCACCATCACCATGTCGGCGCCTTCGGCGAGGTCGAGTCCGACTTCCCACAGCGCCTCGTCGCTATTCGCGGGGTCCATCTGGTAGGTTTTCTTGTCGGCTTTGCCGAGGCTCTTTGCGGAGCCGACCGCATCGCGAAACGGCCCGTAGAAGCCTGAAGCGTATTTCGCCGAGTACGCCATGATCCGCGTATGGATGTGCCCTTTCTTTTCGAGCGCAACGCGGATCCTGCCGATACGGCCATCCATCATGTCGGAGGGTGCGACGATGTCGACGCCTGCCTCGGCTTGCACCAGCGCCTGCTTCTCGAGCACATCGAGCGTCACATCGTTGATGATGTACCCGGCGCGATCGACGACGCCGTCCTGACCGTGCGAGGTATAGGGATCGAGCGCCACATCCGCCAGCAGGCCGAGTTCCGGAAAGCGTTTTTTCAGCGCCGCGACCGCACGCGGCACCAAGCCCTTGGGATTGAGCGCTTCACGTCCGTCCGGCGTTTTGAGGCGCGGCTCGATCGAAGGAAAAAGGGCCATCACGGGAACGTGGTTTTTCAGACACTGTTCCGCTACCGACAGAAGCCGATCCACGGTCACCCGCTCGACGCCGGGCATCGAGTCCACTTTCTGAGTGCGGTTTTTTCCCTCCACCACGAACACCGGATAAATCAAGTCGTTCGCGGTGAGAACCGTCTCCCGCATCAGCCGCCGGGAAAAATCATCTCTGCGCATGCGGCGCATGCGGAGCGCGGGGAAGGCGCCATAGACGTTCATAAGGCCCTGATTTGGTTGTCGTTGAATTCGGTCCCGGAACACCTGGGAACTTTTTGCGCGAGAGCAAATCTTACCTTCAGACGATGCGAGTCGTCTCCCGCTTCTCCTCCCTGAGCGGGTTGCCTTAATCAAAATTAAGGCGTTCGCCCCCGGTTGTCTTCCCCTTAAGCCGGGGGCCTTTTATTTCCGGCTGCCGCATCGCTTGCGTGCAGCCAGTTTGCCAGGTGCTCGCGGACTTGCTCGATTCCAGCCCCGTTGATACTCGAGAAGAGGACCACTTCGTCGACGTAAGGGCCGAGCTTGCGCTGCGTTTCCTGCAGCACCGCATTCGCTTCAGAGCGCGAGAGCTTGTCCGACTTCGTAAGCAGTATCAGTTGGCGAATGCCGAATGGGCGCAGCCAGCCGAGCAGACGTTGATCCTGCGGCGTCAGCGGATGGCGCGAATCCAGAAGCACGACGATTCCGGCCAAAGAATCGCGCCCGGAAAGATAGCCGCCGACCAATCCGTCCCATCCTGCACGCACGGTTTTTGGCACGCGCGCGTAGCCGTACCCGGGAAGATCCACCAGCCGCCCAGCGCCGCCGAGGTCGTAGAAATTGACGGTCTGCGTGCGGCCAGGTGCCTTGGCGACAAACGCCAGACGCCGGCGGCCGACCAGGGCGTTGATCGCAGTCGATTTTCCGACGTTCGAGCGACCGACGAACGCGACTTCCGCGATGCCCTCGACCGGAAACTCCTGCGGCGTGCCCGCCGACGCGACGAATTCGGCACGCGAGAACAGCTTGTCGGGGGCTGGTTGCATGAAGGGGGTGGGCTGCCGCTTCGCGCGCTCGTAGCGTCGCGGCTCCGGCTCGGCAAAAAATTCTAATAGAATTACGCGCTTCGAGCGGGCACCGGGGGATCGAAAGCAATGAAGCGAGCATTGGCGCTGGTCGCAGCCTTGTTGCCTTGCGTCGCGGTGGCGCAGCCGGCGGCGAAGCCCGACCCCGGCAAGGGGCAGAAGATCGCGTCCGAGACCTGCGTGGCCTGCCATGCCGCCGACGGAAACAGTCCGGCCGCGGCGAATCCAAAGCTCGCGGGGCAGTTCCCCGAGTATCTGCGCAAGCAGCTGGTGAATTTCAAGCCGCAGGCGGGCAAGAAAGCGGAACGCGAGAATGCCGTGATGGCCGGCATGGTGGCGAACCTCTCGGACGACGACATGCGCAACGTCGCTGCTTTCTACGCCTCGCAGAAGCTCAAGCCGGAAACCGCGAAGAGCAAGGAGCTCGCGGCCCGAGGACAAAAGCTCTACCGGGGCGGCAACCCGGCGAACGGGGTCGCGGCGTGCGCAGGGTGCCACGGCCCTGACGGCGCGGGCATCCCGGGCCAGTACCCGCGCCTCTCGGGGCAGTTCGCCGCGTACCTGGAAGCGCAACTGCTGGCGTTCAAGACGGGGACGCGCGCGAACGATCCGAATGGCATGATGCGTGGTGTCGCCGCGCGCATGAGCGAGGCGGAGATCAAGGCGGTTGCCGAATACGCATCCGGCCTGCGCTGATCGCTGCCTGGCTGCGCGCCCGGCGGTGCAGGCGGCACGATCGATCGAATGAAGGATTCCACTCAGGTCGTTGAACTGATCCCCCGGCTGCGCCGGTACGCACGGGCGCTGGTCGGCGAGCGCGCAGCCGCGGATGACCTGGTCCAGGACACGCTCGAGCGCGCACTCAACAAGTTCCATCTGTGGAAGCGCGGCACGGACCTGCGCGCATGGCTCTTTACGGTCATGCACAACGTGCACGTCAACCAGGTCCGCGGCCGGCGCGAATTCCTGGCGCTGGATCCGGAGGCGCTCGAGCTGCCGGTGCGCGCCGCCCACGAGACATCGCTCGAAGCACGCGACGTCGAGCGCGCGCTGCTGCGCCTGCCGGTGGAGCAACGCGAGGTGCTGCTTCTCGTAGTGCTTGAGGACCTGAGCTACGAGCAAGCGGCCGCGGCGCTCGGCATCCCGATCGGCACGGTCATGTCGCGCCTCTCGCGGGGCCGGGAAAAGCTGCGCGCGCTGATGGAAGGATTGCCCGGGTCAGGACGTTTGCACGTGATCAAATGAGCGAAAGTTCTTTCACCGAAGCCGATCTTCAGGGCTATGTCGACGGGCGGTTGCCCGAGCGGCGGCGCGCCGAGGTCGAGGCGTACCTGGCTGCACATGCCGAGGAAGCGGCCCGGCTCGCAAGCTACCGGGCGCAGGCCGACCGGCTGCGCGAGCTGTATGCCCCCATCCTCGACGAGGCGGTGCCGCAGCGGCTCGCGCTGACGGCGCTGCCGCGGCGTTCGCGAATCGTCCGCGTCGCAGCGGCGCTTGCCTGGATCGCAGTCGGCGCGGCCGCGGGGTGGCAGCTGCATCACGTTTTCGCTTCGCGCACGACCGCGACTGCGGAGACGCCAATCGCGCGCACCGCGGCGATCGCACATGTGACCTACTCGCCCGAGGTGCGGCATCCGGTGGAAGTCGGCGCCGATCAGGAATCGCACCTCGTTGCGTGGCTGTCGAAGCGGCTGGGGGCGAAGGTTCGCGCACCGAACCTGGAATCGGTCGGCTATGGTCTCGTCGGCGGCAGGCTGTTGCCGGGCGAGAGCGGACCGGTCGCGCAGTTCATGTACCAGTGCAAGCAGGGCACGCGGGTTACGCTCTACCTGCGCACCGAGCTGCCGGATCACGAGGAAACGGCCTTCCGCTACTCCGACGAAGGCAACGTGCGGGTGTTCTATTGGGTAGACCGGACGTTCGGGTACGCGGTGTCCTCCGCTGACATCGCGAAGGACGCGCTGCTCAAGGTGGCGAATACCGCCTACGCGCAGCTCAATCCCTGATTCACGCGGCGCGGCGGATGATGTGGCCGCCCGACTTCTCGTCGCGTTCGATCGCTAGCAGACCGCGCTTCTGCGCCTCCTCGAGCAGGTCCGAGAACGCGCGAAAGCCGTAGTACGACTCATTGAAGCCGGGGCTGCGGCGCTTGAGCGCCTGCTTCACCATCGAGCCCCAGATCCGCTCGTCTTCGCCGCGCTCGGCGATCAGCGCGATCACGGTCTCGAGCACGAGATCGAGCGCCTCCTGCTTCTTGTCCTCGGTTGGCGCCGCTTCCTTCGTGCTGGCGGCGGGCCGCGCTTCCTTGCGCTTGCGCGCCGCGCGCCGCTTCGCTTCGTCTTCGCGCACCAGATCGTCGTAGTAGATGAACTCGTCGCAGTTGGCGATCAGCAGGTCGGAGCTCGAGTTCTTCACGCCGACCCCGATCACGGTCTTGGCGTTTTCGCGCAGCTTTGAGACCAGCGGCGAGAAGTCCGAATCGCCGCTCAGGATGACGAATGTATCGACATGGGATTTCGTGTAGCAAAGGTCGAGCGCATCCACCACCATGCGGATGTCGGCGGAGTTCTTGCCGGACTGGCGCAGATGCGGAATCTCGATCAGCTCGAACGCCGCGGAGTGCATCCCCGGCTTGAAGTCCTTGTAGCGGTCCCAGTCACAGTACGCCTTCTTCACGACGATCGTGCCCTTCAGCAGCAGCCGCTCGAGTACCTTGCCGATGTCGAACTGCGCGTACTTGGCCTCGCGCACGCCGAGCGCGACGTTCTCGAAGTCGCAAAAAAGCGCCATGCTGCGCGTATCCTGGATTGCGGCCATGCAGTACTCCTTTGAAGACGCATGCTAGCATCGCAGCATGAACGGCGCAGAGGCGCTCGCCCGGACGCTGCTCGGCGCGGGCGTGGATGTCTGCTTCGCGAATCCTGGCACGTCGGAAATGCATTTCGTATCCGCGCTCGATCGCGTGACGGGATTGCGCTGCGTGCTGGGGCTTGCCGAAACCGTCGTCGCGGGCTGCGCCGACGGCTACGCCCGCATGGCGGAAAAGCCGGCGGCGACGCTGCTGCATTGCGGGCCGGGACTTGCGAACGGCCTCGCCAACTTTCACAACGCGCGACGTGCGAATACGCCGATCGTCAGCATCGTCGGCGATCAGGCAACGCAGCATCGTCCGCTCGACGCGCCGCTGACGGCCGACACTGAAGCGCTTGCGCGCACGGTATCCAACTGGGTGCGCACCAGTGAAAGTGCTTCACGCGTGGGCGCGGATGCAGCCGCCGCGGTGCAGGCGGCGCTCACCCCGCCGCGCGGGATCGCCACGCTGGTGCTGCCCGCGGATTGCGCATGGGACGACGGAGCGGAGCCTGCTGCGGCGCTTGCGATTCCTCCGCCGGGCGCGGTGGCGCCGCAATCCGTGGCGACCATTGCGCGCGCGCTCCAGACCGGACTTCCTGCGATGCTCGTGCTTTCCGGCGCAGCGCTTGGCGAACGTGGCTTGCGCGCCGCGCAGCGCATCGCGCACGTGAGCGGCGCGCAGCTTCGCACGCCGACGCAGGTGCCGCGGATGGCGCGCGGCGCCGGCCGTGTCCCGGTGGATCGGATTCCCTACTCCGTCGATGCCGCGCTCCAGCTGCTGGGAGAAACCCGGCATCTGGTTCTGGCGGGCGCGAAGGCGCCGGTCGGTTTCTTCGCCTATCCGGGCAAGCCAGGCAAGCTTTGGCCGCGCGAATGCGAGGTGCACGTGCTTGCGCGGCCCGAGCAGGACGCGGTCGCCGCGCTCGAAGCGCTCGCCGATGCGCTCGGCGCGCCGCGTCAAGTGCCCGCACGCGATGACGTGCCGAAACCCGAGCTCTTCGGCGGTCCGTTCAAGCCGGAGCCCTTCGGGCGGACGCTCGCGGCGCTGCTTCCGGAGAACGCGATCGTTGCGGAAGACGCGGTGACTTCAGGCCGCGCGCTTTTCCCGCAGACGTGGGCTGCCGCACCGCACGACTGGATCCAGATCACCGGCGGCGCGATCGGGCATGCTTTTCCAGCGGCGACCGGTGCAGCGGTGGCGTGCCCGGACCGCAAGGTCGTTTGCCTGCAGGCCGATGGCGCCGGAATGTATTCGCTGCAGTCCCTGTGGACGCAGGCGCGCGAGAAGCTCGATGTCGTGAACGTGGTATTCGCGAACCGGCGCTACGCGATCCTGCAAGGTGAACTGGCAGCGGTGGGCGCGCAGCCCGGACCCGCTTCGCGCGAGCTGTTCGATCTCTCGCGTCCCGAAATACGCTGGACGAAGCTCGCCGAAGGCATGGGCGTGGAAGCCGAGCGCGTCGAGAGCCTCGAGCGCTTCGCGGATGTTTTCCGCACCGCAAGCCAGCGGCGCGGGCCGTTCCTGATCGAATTCTCGATCTAGAGATCCGCTTGCGGTGCGTGCGGGCCTGCCGGAGCGGCAACGCCGCCCGCGGCGGGTAGCGCATTCGGCTCGCGCCGGCTGCGGCGCTGCTCGATCCACTGCTGCAGCTGCTCGAAGTACAGGTAGATCACCGGCGTGATGTAGAGCGTGAGCACCTGCGACAACAGCAATCCGCCGACGACCGCCAGTCCCAGCGGCATGCGCGCGCCCCCGCCGGCGCCGAAGCCGATCGCGATCGGCAGGCTTCCCATCAGCGCCGCCATGGTGGTCATCATGATCGGCCGAAAGCGCACCAGTCCCGCCTGGTAGATCGCGTCGTCGGGGCGCATGCCGTCCTTGCGTTGCGCCTCGATGGCGAAGTCGATCATCATGATCGCGTTCTTCTTGACGATGCCGATCAGCATGATGATGCCGACGAACGCGTACATGTTGAGCTCCACGTCGAATGCCATCAGCGTGAGCAGCGCGCCCAGCCCGGCGGTCGGCAGGCCCGAGAGGATCGTCAGAGGATGGATGAAGCTCTCGTAGAGGATGCCGAGCACGAGGTAGATCACGACGATCGAGAGCAGCAGCAGGATTCCCATCCCCTGCAGCGAGCTCTGAAAGGCCTGCGCGGTACCCGAGAACTGCGTATTCAGCGTGGCGGGCGCTTGCAGCTCGCGCATCGCGGCGCGCACCTGGTCGATGGCCTGCGACAGCGCAACGCCGGGACGCAGGTCGAACGAGAACGTGACCGATGGCAGCTGGCCGAGGTGAGTGACCGAGAGCGGGCCGACCCCATGGGTCAGATTGGCAACGGCGTTGAGCGGTACCAGGGCGCCGGTCGAGGAACGGATGTAGAGCAGCGGCAGCGATGCGGGATCCCTCTGGAACTTCGGATCGAGCTCGAGAATCACCCAGTACTGGTTGGTGGCGGTGTAGATGGTCGACACCTGGCGGCTGCCATACGCGTTGTTGAGCGCTTGCTCTACCTGCTGCGCGCTCACGCCGAGCGCGGACGCCTTCGGCCGGTCAATGTCCACCATCACCTGCGGCCGCGCGATCTGCAGATCGCTCGACAGGTCTACCAGCGCAGGAAGGCCGCGCAGCTTCTGCTCGATGCGCGGCGCCCAGGAGTACAGCGTTTCCGTGCTCGCGCTCTGGATGACGAACTGATAGGGGCTTTTCGTCAGCTGGCCGCCGATGCGGATCGCCGGCACGTTCTGCAGGAACGCCTTGACCCCGACCAGGTTCGCGAGCTTCGGGCGCAGCGTGCGGACGATCTCATCCGCCGGCTTGCGCTGGTTGAACGGTTTCAGCGTGATCGTGATCCGCCCGACGTTGAGCGAAGCGTTGTTGCCGCCTGCGCCGATGAAACTCATCGCGGCTTCGACGTTCGGATCCTTGCGGATGATGTCGACGACCTGCCGCTGCAGGTCTGCCATTGCTTCGAACGAAACGTCCTGCGGCCCTTCGACGAAGCAGAAGAGCTGCCCGGAATCCTCGCTTGGCAAGAATCCCTTGGGCGCGCGGGCGAAGAGCACCCCGGTGACTACGCAGATCGCGAGAAACGCGATCATCGCGCTGCGCCGGTGCCTGAGCGTCCAGCGCAACGTCACGTCGTAGGTATCCCGGAGCGCGTCGAACGCGCGCTCGAACCACATGTACAGGCGTCCGTGGCGCTCGCTCTTGTCGTGGTGCTCCTTCAAGATGCGGCTGCACATCATCGGCGTGAGGGTCAGCGAGACCACGCCCGAGATCAGCACCGCGGCGATGATGGTGACGGCGAACTCGTGCAGCAGCCGACCGAGGATCCCTCCCATGAAAAGCACGGGGATGAACACGGCGGCGAGCGAGATCGTCATCGAGACGATCGTGAATGCGATCTCCTTGGAGCCGTCGAGCGTCGCTTGCCAGCGGCTCTTGCCCATCTCCATGTGGCGGCTGATGTTCTCGAGCATCACGATGGCATCGTCGACCACGAAGCCGACGCACAGCGTGAGCGCCATCAGCGAGATGTTGTCGAGGCTGTAGTTGAACAGGTACATCACGGAGAACGTGCCGATGATCGACATCGGCAGCGCGATGCTCGGGATGATCGTCGCCGGGATGTTGCGCAGGAAGATGAAGATCACCAGCACCACGAGCATCAGCGCGAGGTACAGCGTGAACTCCACCTCCGCGACCGAAGCCCGGATCGAGACCGAGCGGTCGAACAGCACGTCGATGTTGATCCCGGCCGGCACTTCAGCGCGGAAAGTCGGCAGCAGCTTCTTGATCGAATCGACCACTTCGATCGTGTTGACGCCGGGCTGGCGCTGAATGGCGAGGACGATCCCGCGCTTCTCCTTGAACCACGCGGCGACCTTGTCGTTCTGCACGCTGTCGATCACCTGGCCGAGCTCTCCCAGGCGGATCGGCGAGCCGTTGCGGTAGGTGACGATCACCGGGCGGAAAGCCGCCGCGTCGTAGAGCTGCCCGCTCGCCTGCACCGCCACCATCCGGTCCCTGCCGTGCAACGTTCCGGTCGGCAGGTTGACGTTGGCGCTTGCGATCGCCTGCTCGACCTCGTTGATGCCGACACCGCGTGCGGCGAGCGCGTTCGGATCGACCTGCACACGCACCGCGTACTTCTGCTGGCCGAAGATCAGGACCTGCGCAACGCCGTTGATCGTAGAGATGCGCTGCGCGAGGTTGGTCTCGGCGTACTCGTTGACCGTCGAGAGCGGCATCGTGTCGGACGTGAGCGCGAGGTAGAACACCGGAAAATCGGCCGGATTGACCTTGCGGAACGAGGGCGGCGAGGGCATCGTCGCCGGCAGCTGACGGGCAGCGGAGGCGATCGCGGAATTCACGTCCTGGGCTGCGGCGTCGATGTCGCGCTCGAGACTGAACTGGATCGTGATCTGCGTCGTGCCCTGCCCGCTGACCGACGTCATCTGGTCGATCCCGGCAATGGTCGAGAACTGCTTCTCGAGCGGGGTGGCGACCGCGGAAGCCATCGTCTCCGGGCTTGCGCCGGGCAACTCCGCGGTCACCTGGATCGTCGGGAAATCGACATTCGGCAGGGTCGATACGGGGAGCAAGCGGTATGCGGCGAGGCCGAAGATCAGGATGCCCGCCATGAGCAGCACGGTCATCACCGGCCGGCGAACGAAAGGTTCGGAAATGTTCACGAGGCAGCCTCCGCGGCGCCACGGATCTCGACACGCGTGCCCGGCGCAAGCCGCAGCGCGCCGCGCGTCACCACCTGCTCATCCTTCTGCAGACCTTTGACGACCACCCGCTCGCCCTCGCTCCGCTCCACCGTGACCTTGCGCAGCTCCGCGGTCTTGTCTGCCTTCACGACGTAGACGTACTGCCCGGTCGGGCCGGTCTGCACGGAGCGCGCAGGGATCAGGATCGCGTCCTGCTGCTCGTAGAGGCGCACCCGTACGTTGACGAACTGGCCCGGCCACAGCGCGGTGTCCTTGTTGTCGAACTGGGCGCGCAACCGGATCGTTCCGGTGCTCGGGTCGACGGCGTTGTCGACGAAGATGAGCCGGCCCTCGGTGACGACCTTGGCCTCGCCCGAGGGGGTGACCTCCACCGCCAGCGGCCCGGTGGCCATGTACTGGCGGACCGAACCAAGCGTCTGCTCCGGTACCGCGAAATTGACGTAGATCGGCCGCACCTGGTTGATGACGACGAGCGCGCTGACGTCGTTCGCCTTCACCAGGTTGCCGACTTGCAGCAGCGTCTTGCCGACGTAGCCGTCGAGCGGCGAAGCGATGGTGCAATACGCCAGGTTGATGCGCGCGTTCTCAAGCGCGGCCTGGCTTGCCTTGACGGCCGCCTCGGCGGTCTCGGCGTTCGTCCGGATCTGCGCGTAGGCCTCTTTGGAAACGAAATTCTTCTCCAGCAGCTCCTGGTAGCGCCGCTCCTGGGAGCGCGCCTGGTCGCGCGCGGCTGCGTCGCGCATCGCGTTCGCCTCGGCTTGCTTGAGCGCGGCCTCGAACGGGCGCGGGTCGATGCGAAACAGCACGTCTCCCTTGCGGACTTCCTGCCCCTCCTTGAAGTTCACCGCCATGATCTGGCCGTCGACGCGCGCCTTGAGCGCGACCGTTGAATACGGCTCGACATTGCCGATCGCCTGCAGGCGCACCGGGACCGTCTGTTGCAGTGCCGGCTCAACCGAGACCGGCACCGCCGCGGGCGGGCGTCCGCCCTTCTTTTCCTTCGCCTTGCTGTCGTTGACGAAATAGGCAGCCGTGGCGCCCCCGAGCACCACGAGGACCACCACCGCCGCGAGCGCATTGCGCTTGCTCACCGTGGCGCCACCGATTCAGCGGCGAACAGCTGCGGGATGCGCTCGCGCTCGCGCACCAGGTGCGCACGGCCGCGATCGACCAGGACCTCCGCAGCGCGCGGCCTCGAGTTGTAGTTCGAGCTCAGTACCATCCCATAGGCTCCGGCAGACAGGATCGCGAGCACGTCGCCGGTGCCTGCCACCAGCGAACGGCGTTGCGCAAGGAAGTCGGCAGACTCGCATACCGGGCCGACCACATCGTAAACACGCGCCTTGCCGGCTTTCTTCCTGGCCGGGAGGACCTCGTGCCACGCACCATAGAGCGCGGGGCGCAGTAAATCGTTCATCGCCGCATCGACCACCAGGAATTTCTTGGCCGCGGCGCTCTTGACGTACTCGACGCGCGTGAGAAGAACGCCCGCATTGCCGACGATCGCCCGTCCGGGATCGAGGATCACCTCTTCGCTGCGATCACCGAGCGCCCTCAGGCAACGCGCCACGAAGTCTCCGATCGGCGCAATTTTCTCCTTGCGGTAGCGGATGCCGACTCCGCCGCCGATGTCGATGTGGCGCAGCGCGATGCCCGAACCTGCCAGCGTGCTCGCGAGCGCGGCGATCCGCCGCACGGCTGCTGCGAGCGGTGCCGGACCGAGCATCTGCGAACCGATGTGGCATCCGAGCCCGATCACTTCGAGTTCGCGCAGGCGGGCTGCCTGGCGGTACAGGCTGGCGGCACGACCATAGGGGATGCCGAACTTGGTCGAACGCAGCCCGGTCGAGATATAGGGATGAGTCCGCGCATCGATGTCGGGATTGACCCGAAACGCGACCGGCGCGCGCATCCGCAGACGCGCGGCCACCGCAGCGACTCGCCCGAGCTCTTCTTCCGACTCGAGGTTGAGGCAGAGAATCCGCGCTCGCAGCGCCTGCTCGATCTCGGCTTCCGACTTGCCGACCCCCGAGAACACGACCTTGCGCGGATCCCCGCCCGCGGCACGCACCCGCGCCAGCTCGCCGCCCGAGACGATATCGAATCCGGCCCCGAGCCGCGCGAGCAGCCCGAGCACTGCGAGGTTGGAATTGGCCTTGACGGAGTAACAGATCAGCGCACTGCGGCCCGCGAGCGCACGCGCGAAGGCCCGATAGTTGGCTTCGATCGCGGCGCGCGAATACACGAAACACGGAGTCCCGAAGCGCCGTGCAATCTCCGGCAGCGGGATCGCCTCGGCGTGGAGCACCCGGTTGCGATACGCGAAGAACGACATGCTGGGCTACTTCTTGCCCGCTTCCCCGTCTTCTCCGGTTTCCTTGGGATACGGCACCGGCTTGTAGGGTTCGGGTTTCGCCGGCCGCATGCCCGCCGGCGGGCTGTCGCGCAGGTACAGATTTCCCTTCTGCCCGCAACCGACCGCGAACGACAGGGACAATGCAGCCAGGACAACGAAGCGCATGCGCAAGGAGAATAAAATATCGATGGTAGCAGGAACCCTGCGGATGACCGAGAGCGAATTCGAGGCAATTGCCGACGCGACGATCGCGTCGCTGGAACGCGCGCTCGAGGCGAGCGCGCTCGACGTCGACATCGAGACCAAGGGGACCGGCGTGCTTGAAGTGGAATTTGCCGACGGCGCGCGCATCGTGATCAATCGGCACACCGCGGCGCGCGAGCTGTGGGTCGCGGCACGCTCGGGCGGATTTCACTTCCGCTACGAGGACGGCAAGTGGCGCGACACCCGCGATCGTTCGGAGTTCTTCGCCGCACTGTCGCGCCTTTTTACGGCGCAGGGCGGCACGCCGGTCATTCTGGCGCCGGGCTGAGCCTCAGTACGCCGAAGGCGTCGGTCGCATCGCCGGAGCCGCTTGCGTTTGCGGCCCCGGTGCCGGCGCCGGCGGCGGGGCCTGATCGGGAAGCGGCGTCGGTGCGGGTGCGGGCCGCTCTACCGGCAGGAACTCCTTGTAGAAATATTCGGTCCCGGGGCGCAGCGGCGCCGGCGCCGCAGAGTCGGCGTCGGCCGAGACCGAAGTCGTGACGATCCCCGCGGGGACCACACGCGCGATCTCCGGCACGCCTTTCAGGACGCGTCCCATGTATTCGATCCAGATCGGCAGAGCCACCTGCCCCCCGGTCTGGTTGCGCCCCAGCGACTTCGGCTGGTCGAATCCCAGCCAGGCCACGCCGACCAGCGAGGGCATGTAGCCGCAGAACCATCCGTCGACGAAATCGTTCGTCGTCCCCGTCTTGCCGGCCAGGTCGCGGCGTCCGAGCTTGGATGCGCGGGCAGCGGTGCCGTAGCGCGTAACGTCCTGCATCATCGAATCCATGATGAACGCGTTGCGGGCATCGATGACCCGCAGCGTCTCATCACCGGCCCGCGCCGGCTTGGCGAGGCCGAGCGGCTCACCGCGATCGTCGACGATGCGTTGAATCACGTACGGCTGCACGAGGAAGCCGCCGTTGGCAAACACGGCATAGGCGCGCGCCATCTGCATCGGCGTCACCGACCCCGCACCCAGGGCCATCGTGAGGTACGGCGGGTGCTTGTCGGCCTCGAAGCCGAACCGCGTGACGTAGTCCTGCGCGTACCGCGGCGTGATGTCCTGCAGCAGCCGGACCGAGACCAGGTTCTTGGACTTCGCGAGCGCCGTGCGCAGCCGCATGGGGCCTTCGAACTTGCCGTCGTAGTTCTTCGGCTCCCAGCGCTGGCTGCCGGTGACGGCGGCTTCGACCACGACCGGCTCGTCCAGCACCACGGTCGCCGGCGTGTAGCCTTTCTCGAGCGACGCCGAGTAGATGAACGGTTTGAACGAAGACCCCGGCTGCCGCCAGGCCTGAGTTACGTGGTTGAACTTGTTGCGCGCGAAATCGAACCCGCCTACGAGCGCCCGCACCGCACCGCTCTCCGGGTCGAGCGAAACGAACGCCGCCTCGACTTCGGGAAGCTGGGCGATCTGCCAGACGTTCTTCTCGTCGCGCTGCACCCGGATGATCGCGCCGCGGGTAATTCGCTTCGGCGCCGCGGTCTTCGCATCGAACGCGCGCGCCGCGAATTTCAAGCCGTCGGCGCGAAGCGTGATCACGTCCCCGTTGCGCAGGGCGGCCGTCACCGCGCCCGGGGCGGCCTCCAGCACAATCGCCGCGCGCAGCTCGAAAACGTCGGGATACTCGGCGAGCGCGTCGTCGTAGTCGTCCGCGTCCGCGCCGCCAGGCAGCTCGGCGTGCGCTTCAGGGCCCCGGTAGCCTTGACGCCGGTCATATTCCAACACCCCGCGCCGCAGTGCAGCATTGGCTGCTTCCTGGTCGGCGGTGCGGATCGTCGTGTAGACGCGAAATCCCCTCGTGTAGACGTCTTCGGGATAGTGCTCATAGACCGCCTGCCGCACCATTTCCGCTACGTATTCGGCGTGCACAGGGAATTCATCGAGCTCGCGCTTGATGTGCAGTTGCGTTTTCATGGCTTCGGCGAATTCCTGCTCCGAGACGTGCCCCAACTCCCGCATCCGGCGCAGCACATACTGCTGGCGGAGCGCGGCGCGTTGCGGATTTGCAACAGGGTTGTAGGCCGAAGGGGCCTTTGGCAGGCCCGCCAGCATGGCCGACTCGGCCAGCGAGAGCTGCTTCACCGACTTGCCGAAATAGACCTGCGACGCGGCCGCAAAGCCGTAGGCTCGCTGGCCCAGGTAGATCTGGTTCACGTACAACTCGAGGATCTGGTCCTTGGTCAGGCTGTGCTCGATCTTGAACGCGAGCAATGCCTCGTAGAGCTTGCGCGTCAGCGTCTTCTCGGTCGTGAGAAAAAAGTTGCGCGCCACCTGCATGGTGATGGTGCTCGCGCCCTGCCGGCGGCCGCCCTGCGTCAGGTTGGCGTACGCGGCGCGCAGCACGCCGAGATAGTCGACGCCCGTATGCTGATAGAAGCGTTCATCCTCGGCGGCGAGGATCGCGTCCTTGAGCTGCGCCGGAATATCGCGAATCGAAATCACCGAGCGGCGCTCTTCTCCGAACTCGCCGATCAACGCGCCTTCTGCCGTGTAGACGCGCAGCGGGATCTTCGGCTGGTAATCCGTCAGCACATCGAGCGAAGGCAGGTTGGGGAACGCGAGCAGCACGGCGAGCGCGACGAGGAACGCGCAAGCGATTACCAGACCGCCAATCAGGCCCAGCGGATAAAGCAAAAAACGCAGCCACTTCAAGGGCGTTGCACCTCGGCGGGGGGGTGAAGCGGTAGAAGTTGCGCGGCGCGGGAAATCGGGCGCATTATAGTCCTCCCCCGGGTGCAGAACATTTCGCTAGACACCTTTGGGAGTTGTTGCTAGCATTTAACCAGAATTCTACGTATCGCTCCTAAAGGGCCGATACCTAAGGGAAAAGAGGCGAGGAAGAGGGGATGAACTTCGACATCTTCAAGCCAAAAACGCCGCCGTTGTTCGGGCTGGACATCAGCTCGTCCTCGATCAAGATGCTGGAGATCGTCGAGTCCGGCAAGGGCTACGTCGTCGAGCGGCACGCAATCGAACCGCTGCCCAAGGATGCCGTCGTCGACGGCAACATCAACAATCTAGAGGCAGTCGCTGACGCGGTGAAGCGCGGCCACAAGCGGCTCGGCACCCGCACCAAGCATGTCGCGATGGCGGTGCCCTCGGGAGCGGTCATTACGAAGAAAATCGTCGTTTCGTCGGCACTACGCGAGGAGGACCTCGAGGTCCAGGTGCAGACCGAAGCGAATCAGTACATCCCGTTCGCGCTCGAGGAAGTGAACCTCGATTTCCAGGTGATCGGCTCGCCGCCCGGCAAGCCCGAGGACCAGGAAGTGCTGATCGCCGCTACGCGCAAGGAAAAGGTCGAGGATCGCGTCGCTGTGGCCGATTCGGCCGGGCTGAGGGCGATCGTCATGGATGTCGAGTCCTACGCGCAGATGGCGGCGCTCGGGCTGGTCGTAAAGCAGCTGCCGAACCACGGCAGGGATCAGAACATTGCGGTGGTCGACGTCGGCGCGAACGTCATGAACGTGACGGTGTTGCGAAACGAGCAATCGGTGTACACGCGCGAGCAGGCCTTCGGCGGCAACCAGCTGACGACCGATATCGTGAGTCGCTATGGAATGAGTCCGGAGGAGGCGGAAAACGCCAAGCGCTCGGGCGGCCTGCCGGACGATTTCGAGACCGAGGTGCTGCGCCCGTTCATGGACAACCTGTCGATGGAAGTCCAGCGCGCGCTGCAATTCTTCTTCACCTCTACTTCGTACAACCAGGTCGACCATATCCTGCTTGCCGGGGGCTCGGCCGTGATTCCGGGGCTTGACGAAGTAGTGCACACGCGCACGCACGTGCCCGCCATGGTCGCGAATCCGTTCGCCGCGATGCAGACTTCGCCGCGCGTGCAACTCAAGCGCCTGATGCAGGACGCGCCGTCGCTGATCGTGGCCTGCGGGCTTGCCATGCGGAGGTTCGACCCGGTATGAGCGTTCGCATCAATCTACTGCCGCACCGCGAGGAGCGGCGCAAGCGGGCGCGGCAGCATTTCGCCGTGCTGGCTGGGGTTTCCGCCGCGGTCGGCATCGCGATCGTCGGCGCGATGTGGTACGTGACCGACAAGCGCATCGAAAACCAGTCCAATCGCAATGCGTTCCTCAAGGGCGAGATCGCCAAGCTCGACAAGGAGATCGACGAGATCAAGAAGCTGAGGGACGAGATCGCCGCGCTGCTCGCCCGCAAGCAAGTGATCGAGACCCTGCAGGCGGATCGCGCACAGACGGTGCATCTGCTCGACGAGCTGGTCAGCGTGATGCCCGAAGGCGTGTACGTGCGGGCGTTCAAGCAGCGCGGCTTGAGGGTCAACCTGATCGGCTACTCGCAGTCGAACGCGCGCGTGTCGACGCTGATGCGCAACATCGACGCATCGCCCTGGCTGGAGCGGCCGGAGCTCGTCGAGATCCGCGCCACCAACGTCGCCAACAAGCGCCTCTCCGAGTTCAACATCAATTTCTCGCTGAAACGCAGCCAGGCGCCGGCGGACAAGGCAGCGCCGGCGAAGGACGCACCGAAGGCCCCGGCCCCGGCGGCGAAAAAAGGTTGAGCCATGGCCATCGACTTCAACCACTACCTCGAAGAATTCCGCCAGCTCAATCCCAAGGATCCGGGCACCTGGCCGCTCGTACCGAAGGTCGTCTCGCTGCTCGCGATCCTGATCGTCATTCCGGTCGCCGGCTTCTTCCTCGTGACGCAAGGCCAGCTCGAACAGCTCGAGGCCGGACGGGCGCAGGAAGTGAAGCTGAAGGACGACTACCTGAACAAGAAGCGCCTCGCGATCAACCTCGACCTGTACAAGCAGCAGTTGCGCGAGATCGATACGCAGTTCGGAGCGCTGCTGAAGCAGCTGCCCAATCGTTCGCAGATGGACGCGCTGCTGGTGGACATCAACCAGGCCGGCCTCGGTCGCGGCCTGCAGTTCGAGTTGTTCAAGCCCGCGGCTTCCGAGACCTCGCGCGAGTTTTACAACGAGCTGCCGATCCAGGTGAAGGTCACGGGCACCTACCACGACATGGGCGCATTCGCGAGCGACGTCGGGCAGCTCTCGCGCATCGTGACGCTGAACGACGTGTCGGTCGAAGCGCAGAAGGACGGCATCCTGGCGATGGAGACGACCGCTCGCACGTTCCGCTATCTGGACGAGGAAGAGGTCGCGGCGAGCCGCAAGCAGAAGGCGGCCGTGAAGAAGGGGGCGAAGAAATGAAGCGCCTCCTCGTGGTCGCGGGGACGGTCGTGATCGCCGCCTGCGGCGGGGAGCAATACGGCGATCTCAAGCAGGAGCTCAGTGCTCTGACGAAGGACCTGCGCGGACGGGTCGACCCGCTGCCCCAGGTCAAGCCCTACGAGCCGGTGCCGTACAAGGCCGAGGGCGAGGTGGACCCATTCCGTCCGCAACGCATCAACGTGGCGGCGGTCGGCGGCGCCGGCGTGGGCGGCACCGGGAAACAACCCGACATGGACCGGCCGCGCGAGCCGCTCGAAGCGTTCCCGCTCGAGTCGATCCGCATGGTCGGCACGTTGTCGCGCAACCGGGAGACGTTCGGCCTCGTCAGGGCCGGTACGAACCTGTTTCGCGTCCGCAAGGGCAACTACATGGGACAGAATTTCGGCGTCATCACGGCGATCGACGACAACCAGATCAGTCTCAAGGAATTGATTCAGGAGGGCGGCGGCGACTGGGTGGAACGAACCAGCGCGTTGCAACTGCAGGAGGTAAAAAAATGAATACGCTCAAGGGAGTTCTTCCGGCGCTGCTGCTGCTCGTATCGTGGGCAGCCGGAATCGGCACCGCCATCGCGCAGACCACCAATAGCATCGAAGGATTCGACGTTGCACAGCAGGCGGGCGCGATCGTAGTGCGCATCACCACCCGCGAGCCGCTGCAGGGCGTGCCGCCGAATTTCACGGTCGCCAATCCAGCGCGCATTGCGTTCGATTTTCCGAAGACCGTGAATGCGCTCGGCCGCAACGCCCAGGAGATCGGTCAGGGCGAGCTGCGCAGCATGAACCTCATCCAGGCGGCGGACAAGTCGCGCCTGGTGCTCAACCTGCGGCGCCCCGTGGTGCACGAGGCGCGCGTCGACGGACGCAACCTGATCATCACGCTGCAGACCGCAGCGGCGTCGGTGACGCCGAGCGACAAGGTGGCCCATTTCGCGGAAGGACGCGCCGATGCCAGGCACGCGATTCGCGACGTGGACTTCCGCCGCGGGCGCGGCGGAGAGGGGCGGGTCGTGGTGGATCTGTCGGATGCCTCGACCGGGATCGACATCCGCACGCAGGGCCAGAACATCATTATCGACTTCCTCAAGACGTCGCTGCCGGACAATCTGCGGCGCCGCCTCGATGTAACCGACTTCGCCACGCCCGTGCAGGTCGTCAACGCCTTCCAGCAGGGCGAGAACGTGCGCATGATCGTCGAGCCGACCGGCCAGTGGGAGCACAACGCCTACCAGACCGACACGCAGTTTGTCGTCGAGGTAAAGCCGGTGGTGATCGATACCTCGCGCGGCGCGCGCGGCCGCTACACCGGCGAGAAGCTCTCGCTGAACTTCCAGAACGTCGAAGTACGGGCGGTGCTGAACGTGATCGCCGATTTCACCGATCTCAACATGGTCACGAGCGACTCGGTCGGCGGCAACATCACGCTGCGGCTCAAGGACGTGCCCTGGGACCAGGCACTCGAGATCATCCTGCAGACGCGCGGCCTGGACCAGCGCAGGAGCGGCAACGTGATCTGGATCGCGCCGCGGGACGAGCTCGCGACGCGCGAGAAGCTGGCGCTCGAATCGCAGAACCAGATCACCGAGCTCGAACAGACACGCACCGAGAGCTTCCAGCTGAACTATACGAAAGCGGCCGACGTGCAGAAGATGCTCTCCGACCGCACGCAGCCGGTTCTCTCCAAGCGCGGCAGCGCCGTCGTCGACACGCGCACCAACACGGTGTTCGTGCAGGATGTGCCGAGCCGGCTGGAGGAAGTGCGCAAGCTGATCGCCAAGATCGATGTCGCGGTACGTCAGGTGCTGATCGAGGCGCGCATTGTCGAAGCCTCGGACACCTTCGCGAGGAATCTCGGGGCGCGGCTCGGCATGATCGAAGTCGGGCCCGCGAACCGCAGGCCGTTCGGCCGTAGCGGGCCGGGGTTGAATATCGGAGCGGAGGTCACGAACACCAGCCAGGCGGCCGGCTTCACCGAGGGTACCGCGACGACGAACGCCGCCGGCCTGAACCTGGACTTGCCCGCAGCCGGCTTGAACTCGTTCACCAGGGGCGCGCTGTCTTTCGTTCTCTTCAACAATGCGCTGACCCGGTTCCTGAACGTCGAGCTCTCGGCGCTCGAGGCCGACGGCAAGGGCAAGATCATCTCCAGCCCGCGTGTGCTGACTGCGAACCAGGTCGAGGCGCTCATCGAACAGGGAACGGAAATTCCCTATCAGCAGGCGACTTCTTCTGGGGCGACTTCGGTCTCCTTCCGCAAGGCGAACCTGTCGCTCAAGGTGAAGCCGCAGATCACGCCGGACGGAAATGTCATCATGACACTCGACGTGAACAAGGATTCGCCCGGCGCTACGACCCCGGCCGGAGTGCAGATCAACACCAAGCATGTCAAGACCGAGGTGCTCGTGGAAAACGGCGGTACCGTGGTGATCGGCGGAATCTACGAGCAGATCGACCGGACCGACATTACGCAGATTCCATTCCTCGGCGACCTGCCCTACGTGGGGTTCCTCTTCAAGAACAAGACTACGAATACCTCGAAGACCGAGCTGCTCGTCTTCATCACACCGCGGATCGTCAACGAGCGCCTGACGATACGCTGACGGGCGCGCACCTCGACACTGCCGGCGGCCGGGTTCCCCCCGGCCGTTTGCTTTTACGGGTTGCGTAGAATAGCCGCATGGTGCATGCCGGGAATCTCTTTCTCGTCGGCATGATGGGCGCCGGCAAGACGACGGTCGGAAGGCTTCTCGCGCGCCGCCTGAGGCGCACATTCCTGGATTCCGACCATGAAATCGAGCAGCGTTGTGGAGTGCCGGTGCCGGTGATCTTCGAGATCGAAGGCGAGCCCGGCTTCCGCGCGCGCGAGGCACAGATGATCGCCGAGCTCAGTGCGCGCGAGGGCATCGTGCTCGCGACCGGAGGCGGCGCGGTGCTCGATGCGGAAAGCCGCCGCTGGCTCGCCGCGCGCGGCACCGTCGTCTACCTGCATGCGGCGCCGGCCGACCTCTACGAGCGCGTGCGCCACGACAAGAACCGGCCGTTGCTCGCGACACCCGATCCTCTCGCGAAGCTCGAGAGCCTGTACGCAGAGCGGGATCCGCTGTACCGGGAGATCGCGGACGTCGTTGTTGACACCGGCCTGCAGAGCGCACAGACGTTGGCGCGGCACCTGCTCGGCCGACTGGAGGAGAACTGGAAGCTCTCCGTGTAGCGCTCGCCGGCCGGTCCTACCCGATCCACATCGGCGCAGGCCTTCTCGGCGAGCCCGGGCTCTACGCACCCCACCTCGCTTCGCGTCGGGTGGCGATCATTACCAACGCCGTCGTTGCGCCACTCTATCTCGGACCGGTCGAACGGGCGCTCACCCTTGCGGGCGCCGCGATCACGCCGATCCTCGTCGAAGACGGCGAGCAGGCAAAGGATTGGCGCACGCTCGAGAGCGTGTTCGACCAGCTGCTCGCCGCGCGCTGCGGGCGCGATACCGTCGTCGTCGCGCTCGGCGGCGGCGTGATCGGCGACCTTGCCGGATTTGCCGCGGCGGTTTATCAGCGCGGTGTGCCGTTCATCCAGGTGCCTACGACGCTCCTCGCGCAGGTGGATTCATCGGTGGGCGGCAAGACCGCGATCAACCATCCGCGCGGCAAGAACATGGTCGGTGCGTTCCATCAGCCGCTCGCCGTGATCGCCGATATCGCGACGCTCGACTCGCTCCCGGCGCGGGAGCTGCGCGCCGGCCTCGCGGAAGTCATCAAGCACGCGCTGATCCTGGATCGCGCCTTCGCCGACTGGCTCGACGAAAACCTCACGGCTCTGCTTGCGCGCGAGCGCACCGCCCTTGCATACGCCGTGCGCAGGTCGTGCGAGCTCAAGGCCCAGGTGGTCGCCGAGGACGAGCGCGAAACCGGCCTGCGCGCGATCCTCAATTTCGGCCACACCTTCGGGCACGCGTTTGAAGCGGCTGTCGGCTATGGGCAATGGCTGCACGGCGAGGCGGTGTCGGCGGGCATGGTGATGGCGGCCGAGCTGTCCGTCCGCGCAGGGCTTCTTGCGCGCGCAGACGCAGCGCGCGTGCGCGCGCTGCTGGAGCGTGCCGGCCTCCCGGTCTCGGGCCCTGCGCTCGCGCCCGAGCGCATCATCGAGCAGATGCAGGTCGACAAGAAAGCGGCCGGCGGGCGCCTGCGGTTCGTACTCCTTCAGCAGATCGGAAGCGCGGTCGTTCGCGGGGACATCGACGAACGGTTGGTCCGGGATGCGATCGTGTCCTGCAACGCCATGCCAGTTGTCGCATCGCGATAGGCGCGAGCACCGCAAGGCGCTTGTTTCCGCGGGGGCTGGCGGGTATATTCAAAATTCAGCCAAAAATATGGTGCAGAGCGGAAAAGTTTTCATAAGAATCTTTAGATCATGGACTTAGACGCAGACGCTTTGCTCCCGCCGCTCGCCCAAGGCTTGTATGACCCTGCGCGCGAGCATGACGCTTGCGGTGTCGGCTTCGTCGCACACATCAAGGGCCGGAAATCGCATTCGATCGTCGAGCAGGGCCTGACGGTCCTGAAGAACCTCACGCATCGCGGCGCGGTCGGCTGGGACCCGAAACTCTCCGATGGCGCGGGCTGCCTGATCCAGCTTCCCGACCGCTTCCTCCGAGAGGAAATGGCGCGCCGGGATGTCCGCTTGCCTGCTGCGGGTCAATACGGCGTGGGCATGGTGTTCCTGCCACGGGACCCGGCATCGCGCCTCGCCTGCGAGTACGAGATCGAACGTGCGATCAAGGACGAAGGTCAGGTGTTGCTGGGCTGGCGCGACGTGCCGGTCGACAACAGCGACCTCGCCGAGCCAGCCCGCAAGCTCGAGCCGGTGGTGCGGCAGGTGTTCGTTGGCCGCGGCGCCGGCGTGACGGTGACCGACGCGCTCGAGCGCAAGCTCTACATCATCCGCAAGAGCTCGGGCCACGCGATCCAGGCGCTGAAGCTCGCGCACGGCAAGGAGTTCTACGTCCCTTCGTTTTCCGCGCGCAGCGTCTGCTACAAGGGGATGCTGCTCGCATACCAGGTCGGCGAGTACTACCTCGATCTCAAGGATCCGCGCGTCGAATCGGCGCTCGCGCTGGTGCACCAGCGCTTCTCGACGAACACGTTCCCGTCGTGGGATCTTGCGCACCCGTTCCGCATGATCTGCCACAACGGCGAGATCAATACGCTGCGCGGCAACGTGAACTGGATCCGCGCGCGCCAGGGTGCGATCTCGAGCCCGATTCTCGGCGCCGACCTGGCGAAGATCTGGCCGCTGATCTACGACGGCCAGTCGGATTCGGCGTCGTTCGACAACGCGCTCGAGCTGCTCGTGATGGGCGGCTATTCGGTGGCGCACGCGATGATGCTGATGATTCCGGAGGCGTGGGAGAACCACACGCTGATGGATCCGAGCCGGCGCGCGTTCTACGAGTATCACGCGGCGATGATGGAGCCCTGGGACGGCCCGGCCTCGATCGCGTTCACCGACGGCCGGCAGATCGGCGCGACGCTCGATCGCAACGGCCTGCGCCCTTCGCGCTATATCGTGACCGACGACGACCTGGTGATCATGGGGTCGGAGTGCGGCTGCCTGCCCGTGCCCGAGGAGCGCATCGTCAAGAAGTGGCGCCTGCAGCCGGGGAAGATGTTCCTCGTCGACCTCGAGAAGGGCCGCATCATCGACGACCAGGAGTTGAAGGACGGTCTCGCTTCGGCGAGGCCCTACGCGGAATGGATCGAGCGCATCCGGGTGAAGCTGGACGACGTCGATACCGAACAGACGCCGCCGCTGCGCTCCGCGGTGCCGCTGCTCGACCGCCAGCAGGCGTTCGCGTACACGCAGGAAGACATCAAGATCATCATGGAGCCGATTGCCGCCAATGGCGAGGAGCCGATCGGCTCGATGGGCAACGACTCCCCGCTCGCGGTGCTGTCGAGCAAGAACAAGATGCTGTCGCATTATTTCAAGCAGCTGTTCGCGCAGGTGACCAACCCCGCGATCGACCCAATCCGCGAAGAGCTCGTGACCTCGCTCGTGTCGTTCATCGGTCCGAAGCCGAACCTGCTCGGCATCGACGAGATGAACCCGCCGCTGCGACTCGAAGTGAGCCAGCCGGTGCTCGATTTCTACGAGATGGAGAAGATCCGGCATATCGATCGCTACACCGGCGGCAAGTTCAGGTCCTTCGAGCTCGATCTCACCTATCCGGTCGCCTGGGGCAAGGAGGCGATCGAGGCGCGGCTGGCGTCGCTCGCCGCGCAGGCCGAAGACGCGGTGCGCGCGGGCTACTCGATCATCGTCCTCTCCGATCGCCTGGTGGACGCCGAACGCGTCGCCATCCCGGCGCTGCTTGCGTTGTCCGCGATCCATCAGCATCTGGTCGGCCGCGGCCTGCGCACCAGCACCGGCCTCGTCGTCGAGACGGGGAGCGCGCGCGAGGTGCATCACTTTGCGCTCCTCGGAGGCTACGGCGCCGAGGCCGTGCACCCCTATCTGGCGCTCGAGACGCTGCTCGCGATGCACGAGGACCGCGCTGCAGGCAGCAAGGCGATCAAGAATTCTGTCAAGGCGATCGGCAAGGGGCTGAAGAAGGTCATGTCCAAGATGGGCATCTCGACCTACATGTCCTATACGGGCTCGCAGTGCTTCGAAGCGATCGGCCTGGCGAAGAGCCTGACCGAAAAGTACTTCACCGGTACCGCGTCGAACATCGAGGGGATCGGGCTGTTCGAGGTGGCCGAGGAAGCGATCCGGATTCACAAGGCGGCGTTCGGCACCGATCCGGTCCTTGCCATTGCGCTCGACGCCGGCGGCGAATACGCATTTCGCGTGCGCGGCGAAGAGCACATGTGGACGCCGGATGCGATCGCCAAGCTGCAGCAGGCGACCCGCTCGAACTCGTGGAAGACGTACAAGGAGTACGCGGAGCTCGTCAACGAGCAGGCGCTGCGGCACATGACGTTCCGGGGCCTGTTCACGTTCCGCTTCGACCGCTGCACGCCGGTGCCGCTCGCGGAAGTCGAGCCCGCCGCCGAGATCGTCAAGCGCTTTTCGACCGGCGCGATGTCGCTCGGCTCGATCTCGACCGAGGCGCATACCACGCTCGCGATCGCGATGAACCGCATCGGTGGCCGCTCGAATACCGGGGAAGGCGGCGAGGACCGCAAGCGCTACGCGCCGATTCGCGCCGGCGAATCGCTGATGTCGCGGCTCGGCCGCGACCGCGTGGAAGTCGACATCCCGCTGCAGGAAGGCGATTCGCTGAATTCCAAGATCAAGCAGGTCGCCTCGGGACGCTTCGGCGTGACCGCGGAGTACCTGGCCAACGCGAAGATGCTGCAGATCAAGATCGCGCAGGGCGCAAAGCCCGGCGAAGGCGGACAGCTCCCCGGGCGCAAGGTCTCGGAGTACATCGCCGAGCTGCGCTACGCGACGCCCGGCGTCGAGCTGATCTCGCCGCCGCCGCACCACGACATCTA
>Ga0075429_100000407_pt1 | contig 31868 bp, 25 predicted proteins | sample RhiMetdeltSRZDD3_FD_75295 | JGI IMG/M metagenome (GOLD analysis project Ga0075429, IMG submission 75295) | Populus rhizosphere microbial communities from Tennessee, USA - Rhizosphere MetaG P. deltoides SRZDD3 | ecosystem: Host-associated > Plants > Roots > Rhizosphere > Soil | place: USA...
CCATTCCCGAAGCAAGACCGGTATTGTTCACAGTGACTCCCAGAATTTTGTTTACAGTAGGATTGGGATATGATCCACTTAAATCACCACTGGCAACTCCATTAGGAGGTAATGAAGTTGGAATAACACCGGCAGCAAGTTTTGCACTTGTAACTGATGCATCAACAATCTTGGAAGTTGTTACGGAGTTATCAGCAAGTTTAGTTGATGTAATCGCTCCTGTATTGATTGTCGGGTTTGGATAAGAACCTGTCAGATCACCACCCGCTGGCCCTGTAGGATTACCGCCTGAACCAAGAATGACATCAGGTCCAAGCTTTGCCATTGTAATCGATCCATCAACAACTTTTGCAGTTGTTACCGAGTTGTCAGCAAGTTTATTTGTGTTTACAGCTCCGTCAGCAAGTTTGGGAGTAACAACAGCGCCGTTTGCAATTTTAGGAGTAGTAACAGCGCCAGAAGCAATATTCGGGTCGGGATAATTTCCTGAAAGATCGCCGCCGGCTGGACCCGTTGGATTACCACCGCCACCGCTGCCAACATTGTCAGTCGCCGGCACCCACTGTGTACCGTTGAATTTTAACACCTGTCCGTTTACGGGAGCAACATTACTAACTGCTGTATTTTGAATTTTACTTACCAATGGATTTGGATATGATCCACTTAAATCACCACTTGCAACTCCATTCGGAGGCAATGATGTTGGAATAACACCAGCAGCAAGTTTTGCAATCGTAACAGATGCATCAACAATTTTTGAAGTTGTTACGGAATTATCAGCAAGTTTTGTTGTAGTGATCACGCCATTATTAATAAGTGGATTCGGATACGAGCCTGTAAGATCACCGCTTGCAGCTCCACTCGGAGGCAATGAAGTTGGAATAACACCCGCAGCAAGTTTTGCAAGTGTAACAGATGCATTAGCAATTTTAGAAGTTGTTACAGAATTATCAGCAAGTTTTGTTGTCGTAACCACTCCGTTAGCAATAATTGGATTCGGATAAGAACCTGTCAGATCACCGCTTGCAGCTCCATTTGGAGGTAATGAAGTTGGAATAACACCAGCGGCAAGTTTTGCAATTGTAACAGATGCATCAACAATTTTTGAAGTTGTTACAGAATTATCAGCAAGTTTTGTTGTGGTAATGACTCCATTATTAATAAGTGGACTCGGATAAGTACCCGTCAGATCACCACTTGCAGGTCCGCTTGGACTACCACCTGAACCAAAGATTACGTCCGGACCAAGCTTTGCCATGGTGATCGACCCATCAACAACTTTTGAGGTGGTAATAGCATTATCAGCAACTTTTGCATTTGTTATTGCGCCATTTTTTATGATCGGATCAGGATAAGTATTAGTAAGATCGCCACCGGCGTTTCCATTTGGCGGTAACGATTTTGGCAGTACTCCACTTGCGATCATAGACAATGTTATTGCGCTATCCTTAATAGAAGGATTTGGATACGTACCGGTTAAAACACCGCCAGCAGAACCAGTTGGTGTACTTATACCTGAATTACCGGCGTATAAAGCATAGGGGACCGACAACAGTTGTGCAGCTCCCATATTCATAAAATTAGAACCGCCATCAGGATCAACTTCCACTTGTATAAACTTTGCAGCGCTTCCCCAATTAATTCCATTGATCGTTCCCGTACTATTATCGGCACCAGGGCTACCAATAGCAACATTGAACAAACCAAAATTATTGGTAGTAACTGTTCTTGTTTCTTTATAAAGAGCTGTTCCGGTAGCATTCACATCCCGAATACTCAAGCGTACAGTGATTTTTCTATTTGGTAAAACATTACCAACTGAGTTACGGGCCACAGCCTGGTAATTGATCTGGTTAGGAACCTGCCCGTACACAAAAGAAGAAACTGCGAGAAGTAACGGGAGTAAAATTTTTTTCATATTGATGGAGTTTATGCGCAATGAAAGTTTTATTTATTGTTTACTTGATCTTTATGATTTTATATGCACCTTTTTTTGAAGAATAACCGGGATAAGGATACAGGTCAACATGAAGCATGTAAACTTCATTTGGTAATTGACTAACCGGAATCCTCTTGATCAAACCAACGCCTTCATACCACTCGGAGGTGGTAAGTATTTTTTTACCAGCGCCGTCATAAAAACTGAGTGTGATCCTTCCTCTTTGCTTTGTAAAAAAATTTATTTCAACATAACTTGATGCGGGGTTGGGAAAAATTTTGATCTCATCATTTCCAAAGACATTATTCGTATTATTAGTTGCCGGGAACTGAACAAAAGGCTGGATAAATCCATTTGTAATGACAAGAGAATTATTCGAACTGGTCATTTCTCCTACTAAGGTTAATTCACCAATGCTCCATTCAAATTGGTAGTACCCTGATTGAAAAGATCCGCCATTTGAATTAATAACAGATGGCGCAATACTTTGCGAATGGCAATTAAAAAGAAGGAAAAATACAATAACAAGAGTAATTGTGTTTTTCATAGAAATGGATTGAGTATGATAGCTTTAATAAAACGAACTTAAAAATAAAAGTTTGCCCATTATAGTGAAAGGGCTTGGATAAAAACTGCGCTTAATCCACGTCAATTGGTATTTTTACTATTTGGATAAAAGATTAGAAATTAGTACTAAACAAGCGAGTTTTTGCTGGAAATAATAAAAGCTACCACGTAGTTATCGCAGAAAAAAAGTGAATTGTTCGCGGCCATCCGTATTTTCCGAGAGGTGAAAATATCAATATTGAGTAAGTTTTTTCAGTGAATCATCAATACGACTTAGTGCCATAAAATTTTTCTCTAACTCAATATTAAAGGGAACAGGCGTGTCCAATGATGCACATCGCATTACCGGTGCATCAAGTATTTCAAAACAATTTTCAGCGATCCAGGCTGCAATTTCTCCGCCGATACCACCGATCAACGTATCCTCATGCAGTATCATCACTCTTCCTGTTCTTTGCACTGCTTCACGAATAGCCAGGTAATCAAGCGGCGCTAATGTTCTTAAGTCTAAAATATCAATTGAAATTTCAGGATGCTCTGCTGCATAATCTTCTGCCCAATGAACACCGCTGCCATAAGTTATAATTGAAATTTCATCTCCTTCCCTTACATGTCTTGCTTTACCGATTTCAATTTCATAATAATCTTCAGGTACCGGCCCGCTTACTGATCGGTATAATGCTTTATGCTCAAAATACATTACAGGATTCGGATCATTAATAGCCGCAATCAACAAACCTTTAGCATCGATCGGTGTTGAAGGATAAACAACTTTTAATCCCGGTACTTTGGTAAACCAAGCTTCGTTGCTTTGTGAATGAAATGGACCTGCGCCAACTCCACCACCTGTTGGCATTCGAATTACAACATCGGCATTTTGCTCCCAGCGATAATGGATCTTGGCAATATTATTTACAATTTGATTAAAACCCACAGAAGCAAAATCAGCAAATTGCATTTCCATCATACTCTTAAATCCTTCCAATGATAAACCAAGTGCAGAGCCAACTATTGCACTCTCACAGAGGGGTGTATTTCTCACTCTTTCTTTTCCGAATTCCTGTACAAAACCTTCTGTTATTTTAAATGCGCCACCATACTCTGCAATGTCCTGGCCCATTAAGATTAGATTAGGATGATGCTGCATGGATTGTTTCAAACCTTCACTTATTGCATCGATGAGCCTTTTGTCATGAGTAATGAGTGATGAGTTGTGAGTGGGCTTCGAGTTATCAACAAACCTGACTCCTGACTCCCGACTCCCGACTCGTGACTCATCATAAACGTCTTCTAATTCTTCTTCTGTATCCGGAACAATAATGCTTGTAGTAAAACCAATGGCTAATTCTTCCTCAATCTTATTTTTAAATTCATTTTTAACCTTATCAACAGTTGATTCATCCAGCACTCCATAGTTAAGCAGGTATTGCTGATAATTTTTTATCGGATCTTTTAGCTCCCATATTTTAAATAATTCAGGCGGTATATACTTGGTGCCGCTTGCTTCTTCATGTCCACGCATACGGAAGGTCATGCATTCAATTAAGTATGGTTTTTGATGTTTGATGCAATATTCTCTTACACCTTTTATTGTATCATAAACATTTAGAATATTATTACCATCGATCATCACTCCTTCCATTCCATAGCCTTTGGCTTTATCAACAAGGCTTATACAACGATATTGTTCATTAACAGGAGTACTTAAACCATACCCATTATTTTCAATTATAAAAATTACTGGCAAGTCCCAAACGGCTGCCACATTTAATGCTTCATGAAAATCGCCCTCGCTTGTTCCGCCCTCACCGGTGAAGGCAAGTGATACTTTCTTTTCTTTTTTGAGCTTATAGGCTAATGCAACACCATCGGCAATCGCTAATTGCGGACCAAGATGCGAGATCATTCCGCAGATATGATGTTCTTTACTTCCAAAGTGAAAACTTCTTTCTCTTCCTTTGCTATACCCTTCTTTAGCACCCTGCCATTGCATAAACAATTTGTGAAGCGGCATATTTCGCGTGGTAAAAACTCCGAGGTTGCGATGAAGCGGCATGATCCACTCATCCTCCCGTAAAGCAAGCGTTGCTCCAACAGCGATCGCTTCCTGGCCAATACCACTAAACCATTTTGAAATTTTTCCCTGCCGTAGCAGTACCAGCATTTTTTCTTCGATCATCCTTGGCCAAAGCAATAAACGATAAAATTTTATAAGCTCGTCGTTTGTCAGATCCTTGCGGTCAAAAGTCATGCTGCAAACCTATAAAAAAAGCCATAAGGAATTTCAGAGCCTGTGATTCTATTTAGAAGTCCGCCGATCCTTTTTTTCTTTTTTATCAATTGCAGAAGTAATAATTGATAAAATAATACTGAATAATAATGCCCACCAGAAATTATCAATACTGAAGCCATCTACAAATTTGCTGGCCAGTAAAACAACCAATGCATTTATAACAAAAAGAAAAAGGCCGAGCGTTATAAAAGTAACCGGCAGCGTAAATAATATTAAAAGCGGCTTGATGAACATATTCAAAAGAGCAAGTACAACGGCAAAGACCAGGGCTGTCCAGAAATCAGCAACATGAATACCATTTAGTATATGAGCAAGTCCGAAAGAAACTGCTGCGACTACCAGGATGCGGATGAGAAAATTCATTTATTTTTTAATTTGAGATAATTATACGACTACCAGTTCATAAAAATCTTCAGGGTTCAGATATTTCTTTGCCAATTGCTGCAGCTCTTCGGTAGAAACGGTGCGGATAGTATTTATAGCACTGTAAAAATATTTATCATCAAGTCCATTCAAAACATAGTTCTTCCATCTTGCAATAATATGGAAGGGACCATCAAGATCGCCAAGAAGGGAGCCCATCATATAATTCCTTACTAATTGCATTTCTTCTTCGACTATCGGTTCATCCCGCAGCCGTTTCATTTCTTTATAGATCTCAGCGATCGCCGGCTCGCAAACATCTTTGCCGACTTCCGTACTAACCAACCATGCCGATTGTTGAACATGATCCTGCAGGTAGCTATGGATTCCGTAAGTATAACCTTTGTCTTCACGGATATTTGACATGAGTCTTGAACCAAAATATCCTCCGAAAACATTGTTCAGCACCATTACTTTTTGAAAGTCGGGATGATGACGATTGGGAAACTCTCTTGCGATCCTTATCGAACCCTGTACGCCATTCACATCATTAGTAATTCTGAATTTTTCACCCGGCTTTTTTGATGAGGAGATTTCATGAAGGGGTTTTTGAAAATTATTTCCCAACGGAAGTTCTCCAAAATGTTTATTTAACAGCGCAAAAAGATCTTTTGGCAGCTTGCCTGCCGTGAAGATGATACAATTGCCATTTTTATAATAGGTATTGTAAAATGAATGCAATTCTTCCCTGTTCAATGCATCGTACTCCTGGTGGCTGCTGTATTTTCCGTAAGGATGCTTTTCACCATATAAATAGGAATCGATCAATCGGCCTGCAACAAACTCACTTTTTTTAAGGCTTACACTCAGTCTTTGTTTTTGATTTTGTTTAAAGATCGCCAGTTCTTCTTCCGGAAAAATCGAATCAGTGATCAATTCTTCTACTACAGGCAAAAGCTCAGCAATATGTTTATTAAGAGAGTGAAGCGTTATCGTTGCGGTTTCATTATAACAGGCACGGTTCAGAAAAGATCCATAATATTCAAAATGCTCATTTATCTGGAATGCTTTCTTTTTTGAAGTGCCATTTTTTAAAAGAAAGTTGGCAGCGGCAGCAACAAGATTTTTTTCTTCAAAACTATTGCCGGAGAAAAAAACTAGTTCAACCAACATCACTTCTTCAGCGCCTGCATTGACAGCGTATACCGGTATGCCGTTATCCAGGGTAAATTTTTCATAAGGCTTTAGCTCAAGATGAAAATTAACTGCATCGGTAATTGGCGGCGCTATCTTTCTATCAACAGTGATCAATTCCATTTATTAATTCTTTGAATAGTAATAAAGTGTATTGCTGTTCTGCGGTCTGAATATTATACGGCTTTCGTTTAAAATATCTTCTGCAGTAACGACATTGTATTTTTCCAACTCATGATTCATTTGCCGTGCATCACCCAGCAGTTCATAAAAAGCAAGACTATTGGCCCGGTTAGTAAGACTCATATCTTCAAAGGCGATCAGGCTTTCCACTTTATTCTTTACTTTCTGCAATTCAGTTGCTGTTACTTTTTCTGTTCTCATTTTTTCCAATTCTGCTTCCACCGCTTTTTCTGCATCCTCCATCTTTATTCCTTTTACCAGCTTGCCTTCAATTACCAATGTGCCGGCATCAAGACTTCCGCTATGATAACATTCAACAGCGCTGAATATTTTTTTTTCTTTTACCAATGATTGAAATAATCTTGATGACCCGCCACCGCTCAATATCTCTGTGATCAGGTCGGCGATATAATATCTTTTATCAGTACGGGGATAAATATGCCAGCACTTATAAAACGCATCCAGCGGCACATCAGCTTTTACTTCTAATTTTCTTGGCTCAGTTTGCTCGGGTTCCTGTGGCAGGTTACGAATATATTTTTCTCCGGAAGGAATATCGCCAAACCATTTTTCTGTAAGCTCTTTTACTTTTTCCACTGTTACATTTCCTGCCACCACCAATATTGCATTTGTTGGTCGGTAGTGTTTAAAGAAAAACTTTTTTACATCTTCAAGCTTTGCATTTTCAATATGGGAAAGTTCTTTACCGATGGTCATCCACCTGTAAGGATGAACCTGATAAGCAAGCCCTCTCATTTTATGCCATACATCGCCATAGGGTTTATTCAAATAATGTTCTTTGAATTCTTCACAAACAACCTTTCGCTGCACATCCAGGCTTTTTTCTCCAAATGCAAGTGAAAGCATGCGATCACTCTCCAACCAAAAAGCTGTTTCCAGATTTTCAGCAGGTAATTGAATATAATAATTGGTAATGTCATTTGAAGTATAGGCATTGTTCTCGCCACCTGCCATTTGTAATGGACTGTCATAAGCGGGGATATGAATACTGCCGCCAAACATTAAATGCTCAAATAAATGAGCAAATCCCGTTTTTTCAGGGTCTTCATCTCTTGCTCCTACATCATACATAATATTGACGACCGCCATTGGTGTGGAAGTATCCTGGTGTACGATAACTCTTAAGCCATTTTCCAATACAAATCTTTCAAATTGTATCATATAGAATCAATAAATATCCCGACAATTATCGGGATGCAAAAATAGGCCAATTAGAACAGAAGAGATTTACAGTATACTCTTTATCTTGAAAGTATATTCTAGCAGGTCGCCATCACGGTTGACGATGATCTTTATTTTTTCACCCGCCGCCTGTAACGCATTTTTAAATAATTGCAGGTTTTGTCCAAGCACATTGTTTATGCCGATAACAATGTCGCCTTCCTTGAGACCCGCTGTTTCCGCCGGCGAGCCCTTAGCCACATCACCCAGGATAATTCTCCCGTCGATCATATATAGTTCAATACCTGAGTAGGAATAATCAAAACCTTCGAGATAATGGGTGTTGGGCATGAAGTAAAATTCTTTCTTTGAATAATTTAGGATCAAATTGAATCGTCGAAGTATGTCATTGCCAATAATGCCACTCAGGTAAGGATAAGAAGTCAGGTTGAAAGTGTCATCAAATACAAAAACAGGAATATTCCTGAAGCGATACGGTCCCATTCTCAATTCCTTTATCACCGTCATGTGCATATCGATTTTTCCACCGACACCCTCGGCTTCTTTAGCATACAATACCCTTTTCTTATCAAGAAAATTACTGTCTTCAATAAAATCTTTATTCAGCATGATGCAAAGACCGGCGCCAATGTCAAATAAAAAACGGGAATTGGTAGTAACAGCATCTCGTATTCTTGCCGACTGGACGGGCAGTGTACGCAAGATTGGTTCGTATAACCAACCACCACGTGGATACTTTAACCGGCCGTTTGTAAAAATGGATACTTTTAAGCTATCATAGTTTATCCAAAAAATATAGCGGCTCAGTACAGAGTAGCCAATAATGCCATCAATTTTTTCGCCATATACTGAGGTGAGAATATCATAATTGTTGATATGGAAATTCAGGCTATCGATCGTAAGCCCCGGCAAGCGCAGCTTCTGATTATACACAAAACTCACTTTACGGGAACCAGCAATACCAAGAATGGTCATATCAGATGGCGAAGGCATGATCTTGAAATAATCTACTGTAGCTGAATCAAGAGAGATGCCGCCACTGCCTGTATCTAAAATAAAATTCAAAGAATCCGGGTAATTGGCAAACTGCGCTCTAAGCAAAATAACTCCGCCTGATAGTTGTCGGAAACGAAAAGAGGTTAAAAGTTTTGCGGGCGGCTCAACAAACTGTTCCTGCGCTGTCGCAGAAATTGAAACAGCTAATAAAAAGCAAAATAAGAATTGTGTTCCCGGCTTTCTCTTATTCATTTGACAATCGTTGCGTAGTCCCGGCTTATTCGGGATACGTTTAGTTCGTTATTCAGCAAATAGACGAATAGATTGTCTTATCTGCTGCATTTGAGGCGCCAAGATATTATAATAATACAATAAATAATTACAGGCGGCAATTAATTGAATGATTTTGCCTTCTTTACCTTTGCTCTTGATGGAAATGCAATTGCCCGATCTATACCAGAAAGCCGCCCGGTCCGAATTTCTTAACAAAGAAGAAGGGGTTTTTTTATTTGAACATGCACCGTTGACCGAGCTGATGTTTCTTGCGGATGAGCTAAGAAAAAAACAAGTACCACATGGAAAAGTTACCTGGCAGATCGATCGTAATGTAAATACAACCAATGTCTGTATTGCCAATTGCAAGTTTTGCAATTTCTATCGAATACCCGGCCATCCCGAAGCCTACATTACTGATATGCCTACGTATCGCAAAAAGATAGAAGAAACCATTCGCTGGGGTGGTGATCAGTTGCTATTACAAGGGGGGCATCATCCGGAGTTAGGTTTGGATTTTTATGTCAATACGTTTCGACAGATAAAAAAAGAATTTCCAACTATTAAGTTGCATACACTCGGTCCACCCGAAGTAGCCCATATCACCAAGCTTGGGAAAACTAATCATCGTGATGTATTGATCGCATTAAAAGAAGCTGGTATGGATTCACTACCTGGTGCCGGTGCAGAGATTTTAATTGACAGAGTAAGAAGACTCATCAGCAAGGGAAAATGCGGCGCGCAGGAATGGCTCGATATTATGCATGAAGCGCACAAGCTCAACATCACTACTTCAGCAACGATGATGTTCGGGCATGTGGAAACAATTGAAGAACGCTTTGAGCATTTAATAAAAATAAGAGAAGTACAAAGCCGTAAGCCGGAAAATGCAAAGGGTTTTCTTGCTTTTATTCCCTGGACATTCCAGGACGTGGATACATTGCTTGCAAAGATCCGCGGCGTTCATAATCTTACTACACCTGATGAATATATCCGCATGATCGCTATCAGCCGCATCATGTTACCCAACATTAAAAACATACAGGCAAGCTGGCTTACTGTTGGCAAACAGGTCGCACAACTTTGCTTGCATGCAGGCGCCAATGATTTTGGCAGCATAATGCTGGAGGAAAATGTGGTGAGTGCGGCCGGAGCACCTCATCGCTTTACGTATAAAAGTATTCAGCAAGCAATTCGTGAAGCAGGTTTTGAACCGCAACTCCGCAACCAGCAATATGAATGGAGGGAACTACCAGAAACAATAGAAGAGCAGGTGATTGATTATTGAGATTTCCACAATTAGCTCAATGAAAATTATAACATGGAATTGCAACATGGCTTTCAGAAAAAAAGCCGATTTTATTTTGGCATATAAGCCAGATATCTTAGTCGTTCCCGAATGTGAGCATCCCGATAAATTAAAGTTTCAAAATAACACACCGAAGCCAAAAGACACCATTTGGTTTGGGGCAAATCGAAATAAAGGACTAGCTATTTTTTCATATAGTAAATTCAGATTCAAATTACTTAAGACGCATAACCCCAATTTAAAAATGATTATTCCCATTGCTGTAACCGGTGGGAAATATGATTTTATATTGTATGCTGTATGGGCCAATAATCCTGATGATCCGGACGGGCAATATGTTGAACAAGTTTGGAAAGCAATTCAGCATTATGATAACCATTTAACAAATAATAAAACAATCCTTATTGGCGACTTTAATAGCAACACTATATGGGATAGAAAATATAGAGAAGGTAATCACTCCAGTGTCGTTAGATTTTTAGAGAGCAAAGATATTTTCAGCTGCTATCATTTATTTCATAAACAGGTCCAGGGTAAAGAAGTGCACCCGACACTGTATATGTATCGGCACCGGGATAAACCTTATCATATTGATTATTGTTTTGTATCAAAAGATATTGCTAACAAGATGAAATCGGTTGACATTGGGGATTTTGATTTTTGGAGTAAACTTAGTGATCATGTACCGGTGATAATAACATTCAAATAGAACTGTATGCCATTTGCAAATCTTTCAAAGCTTTTCTTAGCCTCCATTTTAGCTACTTCCCTACACATTTCTTATAGCCAGCAATCCGATAGCTATCGGATCTATTTCCCCGATTCAGCCTGGCAAACCAAGAAACCAGCAGAATTAAAAATGAGCGCAGTACTGATTGACAGCGCAGTAAACTTTGCCATTCATAATGAAACTAAAACAGAATATGATCTGCGTATTGCAAATTATAAAGCACATGTCAGGGAGCCGGGTTACAGAATAGCCGGTCCCATGCGAGAAAGAGGAAAACCAGCCGGAATTATTTTAAAGAATGGATATATAGTTGCACAGTGGGGAGATGTAAAAAGAGTGGACATGACTTTCAGTGTTTCAAAAAGTTTTCTTTCTACAGTTGCCGGTCTGGCTATTGACGATCATTTAATAGGAAATATTGATGATAAGGTGAATGAATATGTGTGGGATGGAAAATTTGATGGCGACCATAATTCAAAGATCACATGGCGGCACTTGCTTACACAATCATCTGATTGGTCGGGTTGTTTGTTTGATGTTTGTGATTGGGCAGATCGTCCGCCAAGGGAAGGAACTATTGATGATTGGAAAAACAGGAAACTCCTTGAACCCGGATCCACATTTGAGTACAATGATGTCCGGGTGAATTTATTGGCATATTCATTATTACAAGTAATTAGAAAACCATTGCCGGTTGTATTGAGAGAAAGGATTATGGATCCTATCGGGGCTTCTACTACATGGCGCTGGTATGGCTATGATAATTCATTTGTAAACATTGATGGCCAAATGATAGAATCAGTCAGTGGCGGGGGACATTTCGGAGGTGGCATTTTTATTAACACTCTTGACCAGGCAAGATTTGGTTTATTGTTTTCAAGAAAAGGAAAATGGAAAGGCAAACAGATCATTTCTGAACAATGGGTGAATTCGGTTAACCAGCCTTCTGCGGCAAGCAAATCGTATGGCCTTATGTGGTGGACAAATGAAGAAGGTCGTTTAGGCAATGTTTCAAAAAAGATCTATTCTGCTGATGGCTTTGGGGGTAATTTTATTGTCGTAGATACTGAACATGATCTGGTAATTGTTACAAGATGGCTGGAGCCGAGTAAAATCGGAGAGCTTGTCCGTTTAGTGATCAATGCAACAGGATCTAAATAATTAAATCAAATGAGCACAGAACTTGTAAAAATTATTCCCGTTCTTGAATCTGCTGATATTGCAAGAGATGTTGCGTGGTATAAAGAGAAAACGGGTTTTGAAGTTTCTTTTCTTCATGAGAAGATGTATGCAGGTCTTTGGCGTGACGAGTTTGAAATACACCTTCAGTGGCACGCGGGCACCAAAGACGATCCGATGAATGGTGGTGCTGTCATCCGCATCGATGTAAAGAACATCAAGCCTATTTTTGAAGAGTTCAAACAAAGAGGAACCGTTAAAGACGAAGACTTTAGGTCAAATACGCCGTGGGGAACAAATGAATTTGCCTTTCATGACCTCAATTCAAATGCGATATTTATTTCGGAAGATATCGGGTAAATAAAATCATTTCAGGCACAATGAGAAATTTAGTAGTTTGAATTTATTAAACCACGGAGGCACGAAGACACAAAGATTCACAGAGTATTTTTCGTATTACTCTGTGTCACCGTGCCTCCGTGGTTATTTGCTTGCAGCAAATGAAGGTTGTTGGATAAGTCTTGATGGCCTGGGATGGGATCTCGAAAAACATGTAGAGAAAATCTTATTTGCCAGAGAACATAAAATACTTAACAGGGTATTGATATCACATGATGCCGGATGGTATGATCCCCAAAAACAAGTACAGGCCATAAAGCCGTATACAAATATTTTTAAACAACTATACCCGGCCCTTACGGCAAAAGGTTTCAGCAAAGAAGAGTTCGATCATTTGATCAGCGACAATCCTGCCAAAGCATTTTCAATAAACATAAAGAAACGGTAAGCTTCTTTTTAAATTTAGCTACATATTCCACCAGTAAGTAAACTTTAGTACAACTGCACGGTTACGTACATAAATGGGCGAAGTATAATAGTTATCGGTATACACTATGAATAGATCTGAAGCGGGTCGATAACGCCATTGAAATCTTGTATTGACATTAATATTTTTTTGCTGATCGTTATATTGAATGAATGCAGTAAAGAATAATTTGTTGGTCATCGTCACATCTATTCTCGGACCTACCAGCCAAAGATCAGTTTTACCCCAGGGCCAAGGAAGATCAATATTATTATAGCTGGTATTGATAGAAATATTTACGAATGGCTGAAAACGATAACCAAGATCAGTAGTAATATTTATCCGATTTCCATCTGCATAATAACCACCAAATCTTGTACTGAAACCAAAAGTGAAACGGTTTTGTGGTTTGGAAATATATTCAATGCCCCATGCTTTCCACCGATGCTGAGTGCCGCGGGCCAGTGTATCTTTTCCTGAATTGGTTGGATCAAATGGTTGTAAAAGATCTATAAACACATCCCCAAACCAAACATCAAATAAACTTTGATTACGAAAGTTCAGGATATAAAGAAAAATATTTTCATGATCTGTTTGGTTCATTGATGGTGAAAAAAAATAACTGATAAAGGCTCTTGGGCCATGACTTAGCACCTTCCCTTTTTTTGGAAAAAATAACCGGCTAACAAAAGGACTTGCCTTTATATAATTTGTTCTCGGCACATATCCTACTTCAGCGCTGTAATTTTTTCCGATCCATTCGTGTTGCCATCCAACCGTCCATTTGCGGCTTGTATACTGAAGGTTGGCTGCATGCACCCAATTATTTCCCGGAGCGCCAGGACCAAAAGATTTTAATAATAAAGCTTTTCCGGTCCATAAATTATTCGATGATGCCAGGTTGTATTCAAAACCAAAATTCCGGTTGAATGATGAGTATTTATATTTGGCCGTATCGGAAGGATGATAGTTTACCGATTGTTTATTGACAAATAAAAAACCAATATTAGACCGGGAAAAAATTCTTCGCTGCAAAGCAATCACTGCAAAATTCTGTGCAGGTAATTCCATCGAATCGATTTTACCGGTTTGCATATCCATGATACCAACTCGCCAATCTTTGTTCAGCTTTCCACTCAGCCTTGCACCAAAATTGATCGGGACATTCAGGCCGATCCGCCTTGAAAAGAAAGGGCGAATAGTTGCATAACCAAAATTCGAAAAATGGTCTCCATTCTCAAGAAAGAATTGTCTTTTTTCAGGAAAGAACAATTCAAAACGATCGAGATTGGTTACTTGCCTGTCTACTTCTACCTGAGAAAAATCCGGATTGACAGTAAGATCGAGATTCAATGATGAAGTGACCGCGATCTTTGCGTCAACACCAATATCTTTTTTGTAATCCGCAGGTTTTTTTGCCTCATAATTTTTACTAATGCCACCAAGTACATAAGGAATGATAGATATATTGGCACCAACATCAGGCGGTGGTTCATCCCAAACAAGTGAACCTGTGTAAGCAAGTGATGCAGTTGGAAATTGTCTTGGTACCGGGGCCCAGCTTGATTTTTCGGCAATGATGATATCAAGCCGGCTAAAATTTATTCCCCAGGTCTTAATTCCTTTTTTATATCGTATTGTTTTAAATGGAATAGCTGCTTCAAATATCCATTGGTCAACATAATTCTTTACAACAGATGTCCATTTGTTATGCCAGCTAAGGTCCACTTTACCGCCTTCATACATCATACCATCCCATTGAGCACCTGCTGCATTGGCACCAAATGAAAAACCATTTGTCTGATCATCAAATGGGTCCATGAACAAAAGAAAGTTGTCATTCTTTCCAAAAATAAAATCCCGCTTTAATGATTCAACCATATATTTCTGTCGTTCTTTATGAAAACACGTGGCCATCAAATAAAGATTTTCACTGTCATAACTCATTCGCACTTCTGTTCTCACATTTGCATAGCTGGTATCCATGGGTAATACCATAAAAAAATTTGCAGCAACCTCGGCTTCTTTCCAGGCTTGTTCCTCCATAACGCCATCGATCTGTATTGACGAGGTGGCCTTCTTTATATGCAGTTGATATTTATCATTTTTCTTTTGTGCCAAAAGAGTTTGACAAAGCAAAAAAGAAATCAAAAAAAGAAGGAAAGATTTTAACACGTTAGTTTTGTGTTTAGCACCTGCAATTTAACCTTTGTAAAATAAAATTTCACTGATAACATTTAATAACCTCGGATTTATAAAAGATAATAATAAACAAATATGAATAAAAAGCTTTCATGGCTTCGCAAAGCCGGTATTGCAGAAGGGATTTCTTTTTTAGTATTGCTATGCATTGCAATGCCGTTAAAATATTTTTTTCAGCAACCGCTGGCTGTAAAAATAGTTGGCTGGATACATGGTATTTTATTCGTTGCATTTCTTTTTCTTGCGTGGGAATATAAAACCGATCGTAATAAGAATTTGAAATGGTTTGCCCTTGCATTTCTTGCCGCCATCATTCCAACCGGAACTTTTTTCTTTGATAAAAAATTAAAAGAAGAGGAAAAGATCAATTCAGCCCAAGTTGATTAGCTCTGAATACCCGTAAAAAATTTCCTCCCAGAATTTTCCGGATATCTTTTTTGTTATAACCTCTTTCAAGCAATGCTTTGGTGATCAGCGGAAAATCCTGCACACCATTTAATTCCCTTGGTCCTGCTTCAATCCCATCAAAGTCTGAGCCTAGGCCGACATAATCAACACCTACAAGTTTTACGATATAATCAAGATGATCGATTAGCAATGAAAGCGGCGGACGAAATGATTCCACTTCATTTTTATATTTTTCCATTACGATCATTTCCGCATAATTCGGTTGTGTGCCTTTGCTGATCAATGAATCAATTTCAGGTTTATGAAGCGCTGCAAAAGCAATTGCTTTTCGTTCGTAAGTGCTGTCAAGAAAACCTGCATAAAAATTAAGATGGATAACACCTCCATTTTTTGCGATTGCTTTTATCTGATCGTCTTTTAAATTCCGGCGATGATGACAAAAATGCCATACACTACTGTGTGATGCAATAACAGGTTTTTTTGTAAGTTTTATTGCATCCCAAAAAGTTTGTTCGCCATTATGGCTTACATCGATAATCATCCCAAGCGCATTCATTCTTTCAATAATTTTTTTTCCAAGATCGGTAAGACCTTTATAAGGAAGTGAATCGCCTTTGGTTGTTTCATCAAGTGCTGATGTGGCCCAACTGGTACTGTTGTTCCATGTAAGCGTCATATATCTTACGCCTCTTGCATAAAAATTGTCGAGGTATTCAATTTTATCTTCTATCATATGACCGCCCTCAACACCCAGCATAGCTGCCAGCCTTTTTTCTTTGATGGCTCTTCTTAATTCAAAAGGAGTTCTTACCAGGGTCATTCTTTTGGGAGCTCTTTTTGCCCATTCATATACCGAATCAATTTCACGATTCGCAAATGCATAGGGGTGTTGTTGCTCGGGACCACAAAAGATTGAAAAGATCTGTACATCGACACCACCTTCTCTCATACGAGCCAGGTCAGTATGCGTTTTGCCTAAAAGATCTGCATCAAGGCTTACTTTCTTTTCAATAGATGCACTTGGAAAATCATTATGTGTATCTACCAATACCGCATTAGCATGAACCTTTTTGTATCTCTGGCTGAAAATAGTAGTACCGATTAATAACAAAAAAACAAAAAAGCAAAAACGACTAACCATTGCTTAAATAATTTTACTGGCAAAAGGTAGATAAACTAATTTTATACAACAAAAAATATGCTGCGCATTAAACATATTATTGTTGAAGGCAAAGAACTGGATATTATCCGTGATCTTTTCCGGGAATATGAAAAGGAATTAAATGAAGACATCTGTTTCCAAAGTTTTGAAGAAGAATTAAAGAACCCATTAAAAAAATACGGGCCACCAGCCGGGGATTTGATCCTCGCTTATTGGGATGATGAGATCGCAGGTTGTATTGCATTAACGAAGATGAAAGAATCCGGGGCTTGTGAAATGAAACGGCTTTATGTAAAGCCAATTTTTAGAAAAAACAAGATCGGGAAGGTTCTCGTAGAAGAGCTATTGAATTCAGCAAAGGAAAGAGACTATAAAAAAATGCGCCTCGATACGTTTTTAAAACTGCAGGCGGCCGTGCATTTATACCAGCAATTTGGGTTTCAAAATATTTCACCCTATTATAATAATCCATTACCAGGGGTAGTATATATGGAAAAAGAACTTCAGTAACAGGTTATTCTTTCATTACAGGCAACTCAATATAGGTATTGAAAAAAACCCGGTGTTCAGCTTTTCTATAATCAGTTTCTTTTGCTTGAAAAATATTGGGTACATACTTCTGCGGATTACGATCAATAATCGGGAACCATGTGCTTTGCACCTGGATCATTAAGCGATGCCCTTTTTTGAATACATGATTCACATCATGCAGATCAATAATAAATTCTTCCATCTTATTTGGTGTAAGAGGTTCAGGCTTTTCAAAACTTTTTCTGAACCGGCCCCGAAATACTTCCATGGCTATTGGCAATTGATAGCCACTCATTGATAACGGTTTATCAAAAGCTGGATATACGTCGATAAGTTTTACCACCCAATCTGCATCAGTGCCTGAAGTACTCGCGAATAAATGAGCTATTATTTTTCCGGTAACAGTAAGATCTTCCGTTAATGAATCAGAAGTAAAGGTTACCACATCAGGTCGCGATGAAACGAATCGCTGATCTTCGACCTGCCATGTGTTCCACCTGCTGCCCGGGCCATAAGTTGCTTCGATCGGCTGAGTTCGATAGGGAACAGGACGGGCGGGATCGCTTATATAAGAAACAAACCCTGCCGCTGGTTTTTCAAATGAACATTTATCCTTAGGAGCTGCCCACAATTTTTTGATCGTTGCTTCTTTGGGCGGCCATGTGCTATAACTTTTCCAAACATTGCTTCCGGTTTGAAAACAATTTGCTTCATCAAACTTGAAATCACCATCCCGATTGCTATCGGGACCTTTCAAATAATAATCGAACCATTTCTTTTGCAATTCACGAAAATGTTCTCCTGTCTTTATACTAAAAGAGATCTTGCCAAGGCTATCGGCTTTGCCACGAAACCACTGGCCATGATTCCAGGGACCGAGAATAATGAAATTGCGATTAAATGAATCTTTCTTTTCCATGTGGCGATACAAAAGCTGCGGGCCGTTCATATCTTCCTGGTCATAATAACCACCTACATGGAGCATGGCTGTTTGCGGGTAGGGCACATAGTTCGTGGCCGATCTTTTTTTCCAATGGCTATCATTGCTAGGATGCTGTGCAAAATCATTCCATGTCGGCAGTTTATTATGAAAATATTTTTCATTTACATTTTTTAAAGGGCCAAGTTTTAAATACCAATCATAAAGATCATACTGGGGAAATGGAAAATCGCTGCTTTCCTTTTCATGCTCGAATAAATAAGAATATTCAAATCCATAACTAAGACGAAAAGCGCCATTGTGATAAAAGTCATCACCTATAAACATATCACCAGGAGTAGCTTGCTCTGATGCTGCTTTCAATGCAGGATGCGGATCGACTGCACCAACCAACGATAGCCATCCATCATAAGAAACACCCCGCATACCGGCCTTGCCATTATTGTTCGGAACATTTTTTACAAGCCAATCAATTGCATCATAAGTATCGGTGCTTTCATCAATTGCTTTGGGGTCAGTGGCATGATACATTGGTCTATTCATTTCCATTTTTCCTTCACTTTTATATTTGCCTCGTATATCCTGGAAAACAAATATGTATCCCTCATTAGCCATGTCTTTATAGGCAATGGCGTTACTAAAGTCAACGGTATCTTTTGAGGATTCCAAAGCGCCGTAGGGAGTGCGTTGGATCATAAACGGAAAAGATCCGCTGGCAATAGGGCTATAAATAACAGTATATAATTTCACACCATCCCGCATCGGAATCATCGTTGTTGTTTTTTTGTATTTGGCAATTTGTGCATCACAAAACAGCTGGCTGAAGACGAGCAAGACGACAACTATTTTTTTCATAGATAAATTTTTAGGAGCAATAGTTATTTCTTTTTCAAGAACGATATCACTTCAGTTGAAAATTCTTTAGTGCGGTTTGCACTGCCATGATCCCCGGGAGTGATCTTATAAGTTGGATGTTTGAAAAGATCGGCTAATTCTTTTGCTGAACCATTATCGGAATCTTTATCACCACAAATGATCAATACAGGTTGTTTTATTTTTCCTAATTCTTCCTTACTTGTTGATGGTTGTGATCGTTGCAAATACGCTAATGCCTGCTGATCGAGTCCCTGCTTTTTTACATTTTGAACCATTGCCTGGAGCTCTGGTATTGAATCACCACTCAATGCCCTGTAAAACATGATGCGTCTTGGCCATAAAGGATTCGTAAACTCTGCACCCATTCCACCCATCACTCCTTTTTTAATTTTTTTATCCAATACTAATAATCTTGAAACAATAATAGCGCCTCTTGAATATCCAACTGCGCTGTAATTTTTTATATGCAGCAATTTCATCAGGGCCATGATATCTTTTGCTTCTGCATCATTATCATAAGCTGTTGAGTCATGCGGTTTGTCAGAAAAGCCATTGCCTCGCTGGTCAAGAATAATTACTTTATAACCTTCAGCAAGCAGATCTTTATATAGTTCAGTTCTCTTCCACGATTGACCGTTGACTATAAATCCATGCACTAGCAAAACGGGCTCGCCGTTACCTTTTACTTCATAATAAATTTTTGTGCCATCAAAAGATTTAAAAAGGCGTCCGCTATCTGTTAATGGTTGATTCTGCGAAGAAGTGTTTTGTGAAGATGCGGAGAGAAAAAAAATGGATAAAAATAAAAGCCATACCTGTTTAAGTACGATTTTATTAAACAATAATTCTTTAATTGTCATTCTATATCTTTTTTTAAGGAAATTTTCATCCTAAGTCTCTCCGCCTCAGGCGGAGGACAGGGGGTCTTTAATCGTGACTTCCTTTATCTCCCACAAACCAATGCTCCTTGTTTTTAAATAATACATTGAATGTAGTCAATGAACCATAGCAACGGGTAATGTATTGTTGCATGCCTACTTTGTCCTCATCGCTCAACTTTTTATTGCTGTTGATGTTTTGTTCCAATACTCTTAGCCTGTCGCGCAGCATAACGATCTTATGAAAAAAATCTTCAATAGGAATCTCTTTTGGTTTTAAACTTTTATCGGCTGGTTGCAAAAGCATAATACCATGTTGCCAGCGATCGCCAAGAGGAACATTTTCATTGATCCCTCCCCATAATCGTAAGATCTTCAATAAGGATTTTTCAATATCGGAATGTGTTTCTATTTCTTCTGTTACATTTTCAGGAATGATCTCATCGAGCTTATTATCAGTTTTATCAATTTCTTTTAATCCATGATTGATAAAAGAAATAAGATAAGTGGCATAACGAATGCCCACGATCACACCGGGACCATAGTGAGTATGTTGAAGTCTGGTACCGATACCAAGTGTTGTTTGTTCCATAATATTTATTTCAATTTATATGCTCTTTTTAATTCCAGAATCAGTGCTATTAATTCTCCCCTGATAAATTCTTTCAGCAACATTAACGTGACATCATTATTGGTCTTGATCTTTTTTGCATACATTAATAATTCATTGATAGTTCTGCTCTCTCTAGTAATCAGCTCCATTTTTTCTGTAGGATAATGGACCGCATCTTTAATGTCAGGAGTAACTTTTAGGAATGAATACATTTTTTCGGCGTTAAAAAGTTTTGGTGTAATAGACAAAAGCATTGTTTTATTTACACCTTCTTCTTCACGGTCCATATAGAATGAGCAATCAGAATAATATACGCTGATCTCATTGTATAATTTAGGATTGCTAAAATACCTTAAGCTTCCTGAACTGCGGAGTTGCTGAATAGTGGCATCATTCGGTTTAAAAGGGAGGTTAATATCCAGAAATTGGGTATAATAATAGATAGCCGTTGCATTTTTTTGCAGGTCAGGCTGTGATAAAAAATAAAACAAGCTATCAATTTTGCCATTGCGCCATTCTTTTAGATCACTGATGCGGTTTATAAAAACAGTATCTTTTTTGAGATCTTCATATAGTAAAGCAGCAAATTTTTTTTCCCGCTGATGTTCTATATAATGTTCCCGTTGATTTTCCACCAAAAAGCCAAGTGTAACGGCAAGGAATAACATAAAGAATTCCCAGAAATAATGTGTCCATTTTTTTCTTTCAGTATAAGAATGGTGATGTACTTCCATATCACTTCACTTTTATAAACTCATAAGGGGTAAACTCTACAAAATCCGCTACTCGTACTGTTAATGATTTTACTTTTCCATTTTCAACAGTAAAAGGTAAAACCTTTACACCATATAATGGATCATTCCAGGTACTGAGAAAACGATTGCCGCCAAGTGCCTCAAGCTTACTGTACCTGTTTGGATGATGTTCAAATCGCATGATCAATTCACCATTTTCCAGTTTGATATTCATTTTGCCATATAATTCGTGCAAATATTCACCTGTATAATCGCTAAGAGCAAGATCAGTTTTGGGTTTTGAATTGATAGTGTCTTTTTTTGCCGCTAACATTTTTTCAGTTTGGGTTTCACGAGTTTTCTGGTTCATCAGCATTCTATTGCTGTAGTTGCGGTAAGGTAAACCGAGATAAGCATCCATTAGTTCCCATTTCAAAGCTTCAAAAAAATTATTGGCATCTGTATTTGTCAGTACAACGATACCAAGTTTTTCCTCAGGGACCAATGTCACACTTGTTACAAAGCCATTTACACCGCCAGTATGGCTTACAATTTTTTTACCATTATATTCTTCCAGGAACCAACCCAGGCCATACAATGCAAAATGGCCTGTATTGAACATAGTTCCTCCATTTCCCAGTATAGAATGCGGCAATCTTGTTTTTGCAATAGCTGAAACCGGTACAATTTCTTTATCCTCAAACTTACCGTTATTTAATTGCATCAGTACCCACTTACTCAGATCGTTTACACTGGAAGAAATGGCGCCGGCAGGAGCCATTGCATCAATACTTCCATAAGGAACTTTTTTTAACTCACCTCTCCATACAGTATGTGCGGAGGCTTTATTTGATGCGGATATGATTTCTTTTGACAGGGCAAGCGTGTTATTCATTTTCAAGGGTAGAAATATTTTTTCTTTCAAAAACTCGGCCCAGGTTTTCCCGGTTACTTTTGGGATGATCTCTCCGGCGGTCATAAACGCAGCATTGGTATAACCCCATTTGCTGCGAAAACTATACAGTGGTTTTAGCTTTCCAAAACGTTCTCTCATTTCAGCCGTCGACAGATCAGAATCGAAAAACATAAAGTCTCCCTGGAATGTTTCAAACCCAAGGCGGTGACAAAGCAGATCGCTTATGATAGCTTCTTTTGCAACCCACGGATCATATAGTTTGAAATCAGGTAACCATTTTTGCACCTTATCATCAAGCGATAATTTTTTTTCTGCATCAAGTATAGCCAGTGCGGTGGCGGTAAATGCTTTTGAGTTGCTGCCGATCATAAATAAGGTATTCTCATCCACTTTATCTGTTGTTCCCAGTTCCCTTATACCATAACCTTTCATGACTACAACTTTCCCCTCTTTAACCACACAAACAGAAACACCGGGAATTTTCCATTCCGTTAATGCCCTGTTTACATAAATATCTATGCTGTCTTTTACAAATGATGGAAGAGCGGTTTCCTGTGCATGAATAATTACTGCTGTAAAAAATAATATAAGCAGTGATAAACTTTTTTTCATAACCAAGGGTTTTATTTTATTAATGCCTGGTAAATCAGTGGTTTTATTCTATCACCATAATCCCAATGCTCGGTCGGCCAGATGTTGCGCATAAAGACAACTACCATTTTATTTTTAGGATCTGTCCAGTAATGCGAAGCAAACATTCCATCCCAACCATAAGAGCCTGCTGGTATCATCATTGTTCTTTCGGCATAGTCGGTAAGAAGTCCAAAACCCAAACCAAAACGACGGGTTTTATTTGTATCTCCCCACATCAAAAGATCACCAATCTGGTTGCTGGTCATGATTTGAATTGTTGCCGGGGATAAAATTCTTTTGCCGAAAAGTTCACCACCATTCAAAAGCATTTGGCCAAATAGCGAATAGTCATAAGCGGTTGAGCTAAGCCCTGCACCACCAGAGAAAAAAGTTCCATTGGGTGTTTTTGGAAAATCTCTTGAGAAGGTTCCATTCAAACTTATCAATGAATCCTGTATCCGTATCTTATTGTTGCCTTGTGTATATAACGCAACCAGTCTTGATTGTTTTTCCTTGGGCAAAAAGAAATAAGTGTCTTTCATTCCAAGCGGCTCAAATATTTTTTGTTGTAAATACTTATCAAGCGGAACTCCGCTGATCGCTTCAATTAAATAACCAAGCACATCAGTATTTAATCCATAATAAAATTCTTCACCCGGCTGGGTGAACAATGGAAGTGTGGCCAATCTTGTGATCACATCTTTCAATGTTGAATAAGGTGTACCAATGCCGCCATTGATCTTATTTTTATAATAAATGGCATTAGCGGTACCGGAGCCAATTTGTGCATAGCCAATACCTGAAGTATGCGATAAGATATCCCGCATAGTGATCTCCCTTTTTGCCGGTATTGTTGTATAGGTCGTATCCCCAGCATTGTATTTATCAATTATAACAGGGTTTTTAAATTCAGGAATAAATTTTGAAATGGGATCGGTCAATAAAAATTTTCCTTCTTCATACAGCATCATGGCAGCTACGCTGATGATGGGTTTGGTCATAGAAGCAATACGGAAAATATTATCAACCTTCATTGGAATATTTTGCTGTTTATTGGCAAAGCCGAAAGCTTTATGATACACGATTTTTCCATTACGTAAAATAATTGCTGTAGCACCATTCAGCTGATCTTCTTTTATCCATTGCTCGATATTAGCATCGATCTGTTTTAGTCTTTGCGATGATAAACCTTCGGTTTCGGGACTGACTGGTTGAAGAGTTTGCGAAAATGACGTAGCAGATAAGGTAGAGAAAATGATCAGTAAGGAAATGAAAAACTTCATGTTTAACGAGTTTGTACTGAAAAAATAAATCAGGATTTTAAAACCGGCAGTAAGTTAATTTTCTTTTTGTAACCACGCATCGCTTTTCTGAAGCTTGTACGCTTCATAGCACCGTTTAATGTAAAGCTGGAAATCATACTCGCCTGCATAAAGACAAAATTCATAGTCAGGCCGGCAACGGGTCATAAAACTATCTCTTGCATCGCCAACCAAACCAGTGAGTCGCAGTACAAGTGCCTTACTGAAACGGTGATCAATAAATTTTTCCCGCTCTTCATTTAACAACCGTTCTTTAAATGCAGCAGCACTTTTATTTTTCCTGAATTGAAACATGCGAATGATCTCTTCAAGATCAAAACCAACAGCGCCGCCCATGCCTGCAGACATATTTGCTTTCAGCTTTGGTTTTTCCCAATCAAACGCTTTTGCGTAATCAAGTCGGTTCTGAATTGAATCTAATTTGTAATTTTTTTGTCTTACTACTACTTCTTTTAAAACAGGTACATTGACATGGAGTGCAATGTCAAAATTTGAAATAGCAAAGATCTTTCGGACAGGATATTTAATGGTTGGTTTATTCAAATAGCTAAACCAGACAGAATCTGTTTCTCTTACTTCAATTTCATAACGGCCTCGTGAGTCGGTAGTTGTTCCTTTTCCTGAAGACGTTAAAACGCTCACCGAGAGCAATGGGTATGTTCTTGTGCTGTCATAAACAACTCCACGCAATTTAAATGCCTGTGCACCTATTTCTGAAGTGATAAAAAAACAGCCAGTCAGCAGAATTATATATCCCAGGGTTTTTCTCAAGCAGGCAAGTAACAAAAGAAAATGCAAATACTAATTTAAAGTGTGGCAAGAAAAGCCACGGCAGCGGGAAAATGCCTGTGCTCCAGCACCTGCACTTTTTTCTCCAGGGTTTCGGGAGTATCATTTTCGTCGACAACACAAGTTGCCTGTAAAATGATCTGCCCATTATCATACACTTCATCTACAAAATGAATGGTAATGCCGCTTTCTCTTTCTTTGTTGGCAAGTATTGCTTCATGCACAAAACGGCCGTACATCCCCTTACCTCCATACTTAGGTAATAATGCCGGGTGGATATTTATCATTTTGCCACGAAATGTTTTTATTAATACAGACGGTATTTTCCATAAAAAACCGGCCAATACGATAAAGTCAATGTTCGCAGCCTTCAATTCATCAACATAACCATTACCGCGAAAGAATTTTTCTTTATCGATAATAATTGAGGGAACCTTATTGTTTGCGGCAATATTTAAAACACCGGCATCGGGTTTATTGCAAACGACCAGGCATACCTTTGCCGCAGAATTACTTCTTTTATTCAGATACTCAATTATATTTTTCGCATTGGAACCTGTACCTGAAGCAAAAATTGCAATTTGTTTCATCATTATTTTTCTCGCATCTGTCGGCCAGCTGGCGGACAAAGCAGCAAAGTTGTAACTTTTCAGTATGAGAAAACTTATCCTTCCATTTTTATTTGCAACAATAGGCTTCACAGGATTTGCTCAAAAACAAAATTGCGAAGACAAACAGTATCCCGCCCCTTCGCTTAGTGATTCAATAAAAAAAGTATTTGAGGCTAACATGCGATCGGCAGAAAAAAAATATAAAGCCGACAGCAGTAATGACGAGCATATAATATGGTATGGCCGTCGTCTAGCTTATTTGGGAAATTATAAAGAAGCGATAGATATTTATACGAAAGGAATAGATCTGCATCCAAATAATGCAAGGTTTTACCGTCACCGGGCACACCGTTATATCACAGTGCGATGTTACGATCATGCAATTGATGATCTTAAAAAAGCAGTTGAGCTTACAAGAGACCAGGTTGATGAAATTGAACAGGATGGAATTCCTAATGAAAAGAATTTACCGACAAGTACACTGCAGACCAATATTTATTATCATCTCGGGCTGGCCTATTATTTAAAAGGTGATAACCGCCAGGCCTTGCTTGCCTGGGAAAAATGTCTTGATATTGCTGATAATGATGATATGAAAGTAGCCACCCTAAACTGGCTAAACCTGTTGTTGCGCAAAGTGGGAAGACAAAAGGATGCTGATCAACATCTCAAGGAAGTTTCAAAGGAAATGGAAATAATTGAGAACTATGATTACTTCGATATAGTATTGATGTACAAGACAAATGATGAGAGCAAGCTGGTTGCAAAAACTCAAAACCAGCAAACGCTGAGCAACGCCACACTTGGTTTTGCACTTGGTTCTTATTATCAGCTCAAAGGCAATAAGGATAAAGCAAAAGAACTGTTTGAAAAAGTTGTCGCTGGCAATCAATGGAGCAGCTTTGGATATATTGCTGCTGAAGCGGAGTTGGCGAAAATGAAATGAGTTTTAAAGTAAAAAATCAAAAGTCAAAATTCAAAAACAAACTTCCGGGCTTTTTACTTTTTAATTTTGACTTTTTACTTTCTGGGACTTCAAAAGCCCGATCTTCTCCCCTAGTTTCCGGGTATAATTTGAAAAGAATCTGAACTGGCCGAATGGAATACTAATCAATAAAACCATAATGGGCCACATGATAGTAACCAGGAGTAAATAAATGATCACCCATAGCCAGTCGGAACCGATTGACAGGAGGTTCATAATTTTTTTCGCTGCATAACCTGTCAAACTGCCACCGATGGCAAATGTGGAAAGGATCAGCACAAGTTGAAACACGTTTACTTTCCATTTTTGTCTTAATTTCTCAAACATGCAGCAAACATTTTTTTGGCGTGTGCAAAAATCGGATAAAACAACAATCATCCCGATCTTTATCGGGATAAAAGAAATCTGGTTAGCCAGTGTTGACAAAGCAATGACAAAGATTAATCATCCTTATCAAACATTAGATTTAATTCCTGTGAAACCCAGTCTGGTAGCGGATCAAAAAAAATTTAAACGTGTTGAAGTTTTATTGTGTTCATGACTTACTTTTGCGCCGATGGCGTCCACACGGGATGGCCGGTTATGAGATTTTATCCACATTTTTCAGATCAACAGCTTCTATGATTCCAGAAAAATCTTTAGCACCAAAACGCTTATTATTATTCGCCTCTTTTTTTATTTTTTCTTTTATTAAAATATCTGCCCAGGATGGGAAAATGATTTTCCAAAACAAATGTGGAAGCTGCCACATTATGGGTCAGGAGTCCACTGGCCCGAACCTTCAGGGTGTAGTAGCCCGGTGGGGTGGAGATATAAACGCAATTCGGGTTTGGGTAAAAAATTGGGAAGACGCCGTAAAAGCTGGATTGCCAAGAGCGATTGAAGCTCAAAATCTCAAGCCGACATCAATGTTGCCATTTGTGGGACAGATTACCGATCCAGAAATCGATGCAGTGATTAAATATGCAGACGAATGGATGCCAGCTAAACCACCACCGCCTCCGGATGGTGGCGGTGGCGAGAAGGGTTCAGGTGGAGGTTTAATATTCGGTATCATTTCTCTTATTATGGCCATCATTGCTATCATCCTGATGCAGGTTAACAGCAATTTGAAAAAACTGAGTGACGATGCTGAAGGTGTTCATCGACCTGAACCGGTTCCTTTTTATAAGAATAAAGTTTATATAGCACTTTTCGCAATCATTCTTTTTGTTGTTGGCGGTTATTATACAGCAAGCGGCCTAATTGATTTTGGAAGACAAAAAAATTACCAGCCGGAACAACCTATTTTTTATTCGCATAAAGTACATGCAGGCACTAACCAGATAAGTTGTCTTTATTGTCATGGAGCTTCAATGGAAAGCAAGCATGCCGCTATTCCATCGGTAAATGTGTGTATGAATTGTCATAAAACCATTACTTCTTATTCGGATGCAAGTCCAAAATTGTACAGAGAAGATGGGACTGAAGTAAATGGAACGAGAGAGATTGAAAAATTATATAGCTACGCCGGCTTTGATCCTAAAAATGCCGATAACTGGGATCGGTCAAAAGCAAGACCAATTCCCTGGACAAAAATTCACAACCTGCCTGATCATGTTTACTTTAATCACTCACAGCATATAAAAGCAGGTAAAGTACAATGCCAGACCTGTCATGGTGAGATCACAAATATGGATGAGGTTTACCAATTTTCTGAGTTAAGCATGGGCTGGTGTGTCAACTGTCATCGCGATACAAAAGTTGATTTTTATAAACTGGATAGTTCTGGCAAAGCAACAGGAAATAAATTTTACAGTATATACGAGAAATACCATAACGATATTAAAAGCGGAAAGATGGATAGTGTGACTGTAAAAGATATTGGAGGATTGGAGTGTCAGAAATGTCACTATTAATGTGCAAATGAGCAAATATGCAAATGTGAAAATGAACAGGAACTTTTTGAAGGCTGATATCACATTTGCTCATTTTCGAATTTTCAAATTTTCACATTCAACAATATGAGCGAAAATAAAATTTGGCAAAGTTTCGGTGAGCTGAAAGGAAGTGAAGAACTGGCAAAGAAAATTGAGAATGAATTCCAGGAAGAGCTTCCTTTTGAAGACAGGAGTGGTAAAGGATGGCTTGACGCAACAGCTCCACGCCGTGATTTTCTGAAATATCTTGGCTTCAGCACTGCCGCGGCTGCAATCGCTGCCGGTTGTAAAACACCGGTGAGAAAAGCAGTTCCTTATGCTAACAAACCTGCTGATCTTGTACCCGGCGTTTCAAAATATTATGCTACTACTTATGTTCAGGATGGTGATGTGCTGCCCATACTTGCAAAAGTTAGAGATGGTCGACCGATAAAAATAGAAGGTAATGATGAATGTACTTATACAGGCGGAAAAACATCTGCAAGAGCCCAGGCATCTGTTCTTGATCTGTATGATACGAATCGTTTAACACATCCAAAAAGAAAAGTTGGCGATAAGTTTGAAGAAGTACCCACTTTTGATCAGCTTGATAAAATGATCGCTGCTGCCATGGCTGGAGCGACTAATCCTGTTTTACTTACAAGCACTCTCACTTCTCCAACGACGAAAGAAATTATTTCAAAATATGCTGGATTGAAGCACGTACAGTATGATGCTGATTCTTTCAGTGGAATGCTGATGGCGAATGAAGCGACATTTGGTAAAAGAGCAATCCCAAATTACAATTTTGCAAATGCAAAAGTGATCGTAAGTCTTGGCGCAGATTTTCTTGGTACATGGTTAAACCCTGTTGAGTTTGCCCGTCAATATTCACAGACCAGGAAATTGAAGGATGGCGGATCAGAAATGAGCCGGCATCTTCAGTTTGAAAGCCATATGAGCCCAACAGGTGCATGTGCTGATGAACGATTTACTCATCGCCCATCTGAAGCGGGTCCTGTCGCATTAGCATTGTATGCATCAATTGTTGGCAATGCGGCTACTCCTGCATTAAATGATAAAGCAAAAGCAGGAATTGCTAAAGCTGCTGCTGAACTTTCCGCAAACAAAGGGGCCGCACTTGTTGTAAGTGGAAGCAATGATGTAAATGTGCAAACGATCGTCAATGCGATCAACAGTACCATCGGCGCTTATGGTTCTACGATCGATTGGTCAACAACATTGAATTATCGCCAGGGTGTTGATAAGGATATTACGGATCTGATCGACCAAATGAATACTGGGCAGGTTGGTGCCTTGATGATCTACGGCGCTAACCCGCTTTATAACTATCACGCTGCTGACAAGTTCAAAGCGGCAATGGCGAAAGTGAAAACAAAAATTTCTTTCAACGAATATCTTGATGAAACATCACAGGCATGTGATTTTATCGTTCCTTCTCATCATTTTCTCGAAAGCTGGGGTGATGCAGAACCCAAATCAGGATACATAAGTTTTATACAACCGGCTATTCACCCGTTATTCAAAACAAGAGCTTTTCAAACTTCATTACTAAAATGGAGCGGTAATAATATCGACTACGAAACTTATTTTAAAAATTATTGGGAAGCAAAGCTTGGTTCTAGAGATGCTTTTGAAACCACACTTCAAAAAGGAGTTATAGATCCAAAAGCAGGAACAACGACAACGATAATTACAACACCTGCAGTAACTGACTCCTTACCTGCAAAGACAAAAAGCCAAACAACAGCTATTCAAACAACAACTGGTTCCGCAGGTGGTTATAATGGAGGCTCAGTTGAAGCCGCTGCCGCTGCAATTTCAGGAACAAGAAAAGGCGGTAACGCTGAACTTGTACTTTATCAAAAAGTTTCTATTGGTACAGGTAAACAAAGTTCTAATCCCTGGTTACAGGAATTACCTGACCCAATTACAAAAGCTGCATGGGACAACTATGTAATGATGTCTATGCCGATGGCAAAAGAAATCGTTGGCATTGATCTCATCGGTGGTTCCGAAAGGCATGTTAATAAATATGAATACTTCCCTGAGAAACCTGTTGTAACAGTTACGGTTGCAGGTAAGACTCCTGTTGATTTACCCATATTGATCATCCCGGGAATGGATCCAAACACAATTGCCATTGCAGTTGGATATGGAAGAACCGATAAGCTTGGCCTTGCTGCTGGCAATGTTGGGCAAAATGTTTATCATCTATCTTCTTCTAACGGAACAACAAGAGATTATTATTCTCCGGATATAACTGTTGCAAAAGCTGATAAGCCAAAATACAGAATTGCACAATCACAAGTACATAACTCTTATGAGCATAGGACTGAGGTTGTGAAAGAAACTTCATTGGCTTCTTTTGTAAAAGATCGTAAGCAGTTCATGAGATTTCGTGAAGAGCTTGCTGCTGACTTTGCTCCCAAAACTGGTGACTTCCGTAAAGAAGCAACTATTTATCCTGATCATCCGCAACCCGGATTGAAATGGGGAATGAGCATCGATATGAATAGTTGCACAGCTTGCGGTGCTTGTGTTGTTGCATGTCATGCGGAAAACAACGTACCTGTAGTTGGTAAAAGTGAGGTGGCCCGTTATCACGATATGCATTGGTTACGTATCGACCGCTATTTTGTAACTGATGAAAATAATCCGGATGATGTAAAAGCAGTTGTGTTCCAGCCAATGCTTTGCCAGCATTGTGATAATGCTCCATGTGAGAATGTGTGCCCGGTTGCTGCAACCAATCACAACGGTGAAGGAATAAATCAAATGGCGTATAACCGTTGTATTGGTACAAGGTATTGTGCCAACAACTGTCCGTATAAAGTTCGCCGTTTCAATTGGGCTGATTATACAGGCGCCGATAGCTTCCCCAACAACCGTGATCAAAAATTGATAGGTAAACTTGATCCTGTGGTTGAGCAAATGAATGATGATTTGACAAGAATGGTGTTGAACCCGGATGTGGTTGTTCGTTCAAGAGGTGTGATGGAAAAATGTTCTTTCTGTATACAGCGTTTGCAGGAAGCTAAACTTGATGCAAAGAAGGCAAATACCACTTTAGCAGATGGCAAAGCAAAAACTGCATGTATGCAGGCTTGTCCTACTGATGCAATTGTTTTTGGTAATGTAAAGGATAATGAAAGTACGATTGTAAAAACAAGAGCTGAGCATGAAGAACGTCTTTTTTATGTGATCGAGCAATTACACACTTTACCGAATGTGAACTATTTGGCTAAGATCAGGAATACAAGTGAGATAATAGAATCTGAGTATAAAGAAGAAAATAAAGCAGAAGCAGCGCAT
>Ga0075429_100000409_pt1 | contig 31807 bp, 35 predicted proteins | sample RhiMetdeltSRZDD3_FD_75295 | JGI IMG/M metagenome (GOLD analysis project Ga0075429, IMG submission 75295) | Populus rhizosphere microbial communities from Tennessee, USA - Rhizosphere MetaG P. deltoides SRZDD3 | ecosystem: Host-associated > Plants > Roots > Rhizosphere > Soil | place: USA...
CCGACCTGGTCGAGCCAGCGGCCGATCGCGGCCTCGTCAATGCCCGCGACGTCGAGCTCCTCGTCACCTACGACGAGGACTGGCACGCGCACCACGTAGCGATCGAGAAGCGCCGGATCGCGCGTCACATTGACACGCTCGATGTCGAGGCGCGTGCGGCGGGTGAGTCGGCGGAGCGACGCGAGCGCTTCGTCGCAGAGTCCGCAATCCGGCTTCTCCATGAGCCGGACGCGTGTCACCAGTTCGGGTTCGGACCGATGGGCGCCGGCAATGTTGTGCCGTCGCGGTAGATCACGTACACGATGCCGCCCGAACCGCCAAGCCACACACTCTCGAAGTCGCCGCGGTCGTAGGTCCGGCGCACCCCGGAATTGCCGGCGAGGGCGGCCGGGTCGTCGCTGATGACGTCGCCAGCGGCGTCGAATCCGCTGATCACGAGAAGGTGCCCGCTGGTCTTTCCGAAGTCGAAGCCCTTCAGCCGTCCATTGATCGACGCGACGAGCGGGATCCCGGCCGCGATGAAGTGCTCGGCCTCAGCGAGCGAGCGAAGCCGTGTCACGAAGCCGTTCATGCCCGGGAACGTCGCCGCGTACGCGACGTTGTACGGCCAGTTCCCGGCGCCGTCGTAGGAGTAGTCGAACACGTAGCGGGCTGCGTAGTCGACCTCACCGTCGGCGTCGATATCGCCGTCGCCATCGTGGTCGAACGGCGCCACGGTCGGCCCGCTGCCCCAGTACTTGAGCACCATCGCGGTCGAGGTGGGGCTGCACCACGCCTCGCCGCCGTTGTCGAACTCGGGGAAGTGCCCGACGTGCGTCTCCTGCGAGAGCGGCGGCACCGCGAGCGCCGCTGTGACGCCGCCGTGCGCGCTCGGGATCGCGTAAGAGGATGCGGCTGAGGTCATCGCACCCAGGAAGCGAACGGCCGGCGTCGCCGCCGACCCGACGGTCCGATACAGCGTCAGCCGCAGCTGGTACGACGTGAGCGGCGCGGCCTTCTTCGAACGGATGAAGGTGTCGATCGCGATGAATCCGTCGGCGTCGCCCTGCAGCGGCACGGACGTCCGATGGATCGTCGCGTCACCCGACGCCCAGATGCCGAGCGTGTACCACTTTGTCGTCCGGCCGCTTCCGGCGCCGCTCATCTCGATGCGGATCCAGGTCCCGTCGGGCGTTGCCGCGTTCCACGAGGCCACAAGCTCGTCGAAGGCGAAGGGATTCGTGAAGGACGCCGAGGTCCACGTGCCGCTCTCATACGCGATCCCGCTCGCGCCGAACGGATCGTCGTACGTGCCGCTCGCGAGGGTGCCACCGAGACTCAGCACGCCACCCGACGCGACGACGCCGGTGCAGGCGCCGCAGGCGAGCGTGAAGCGCTCGAAGCTCGCCGCTGGCGCGGTGCCCTTGCTCGCAGCAGCGGCATGCGTCGCCAGCAGCAGCGACAGGACGACCGCCAGGACGCCGACCCTTCTCACGTCCGCTGAGTGTGCCTCAGCGGAGGGCGCGCGTCACATCACCAGTTCGCCGGCCGGCCCGGCGTGTTCGGCGGCAGAGGCACAGACGGCGGCCGGATGACGTAGACCGTACCCTTCGAGCCCCTCAGCCAGACGCCCTCGAACTCCAGACGCGGGTAGACCTTGCGCGCCTGGCCGTTCGCGCGGACCGCGGGATCGTTCACGATGACATCGCCATCGGCCTCGAATCCGCGGATGACGAGCAGATGTCCTTCGGTGCTCGTGAAGAGGAACCCGGGTAGCGTCCCGGTGATCGACGCGACGAGCGGGATGCCGGCTGCGATGAAGCGCTCGGCCTCGACGAGCGAACGCAAGCGCGTCACGAACGACTCCAGCCCGTAACCGGCGGCGTACGCGGTGTTGTAGGGCCAGTTGCCCGCGCCGCGGTAGCTCCAGTCGTATGTGTAACGCGCGGCGTGATCGACGGCGCCGTCCGCGTGCCCCGCGCCGGGGAACGCCGCGAGGTCAGCGCCGCTGGGACCGGACTTCCAGAACGCGAGCACCATCGCGGTGGAAGTGGGGCTGCACCAAGCCTCTCCTCCACCGTCGTAGTCCGGGTAGTGGCCGGCGTGCGTCTCCTGCGACAGCATCGGGACGTCGAGATCGCGGACCGTGCGGTCCGGGCCCAGCATGATGTCGTGGTCACCAGGCGCCGTGACGACCGCAGTGAGGAGCCGGACGATCGGACTGGCTGCGCCCGGCGTGCGATGGAGCGTTACGCGGAGCTCGTACTGCGACAGCGGGAGCGACTCGCGTCGCCTTTCGAACGTATCGACGTTCACGCGGCCGTCGCCGTCGTCCTGCCCGCGCACGGTCGTGCGCCGGATGGTCTCGTCCCCCGACGCCCACACCGCGAGCGTGTACCACTTCGTGGACCGGCCCCGCCCCGTCGCTCGCATCTGTACGTCGATCCAGGTACCGGGAGGCGTCGTGCCGTTCCACGATGCGATCAGGTCTTCGAACTCGAACGCTGGGGTGATCAGCGACGAGGTCCACGTTCCCCGCTCATCCGCGATCGTGCGTCCGCTGTGCGGGTCGGTATAGCTGCCTCTTGCTGGTGTCGGGCCCAGCGTTAGCCCCTGGCTCGTGTGTGTCGTGCCATCGTGCTGTCCGCTATCGAGCGCGAGCCGTGTGAAGCTGCGCGGCGTCGCATCATCCCTCGGAGGCGTCGGCAGTACGGGGCCGGGTGTGGGCGTCGGAGCGCCGGTGCGCGTGACGGCCGGTGCCGCGACGGACGGCGACGCCGCTGAGCTAGGCGCGACGGAAGGCGGCGCCGAGCACGCGACCGCGAGCAGAAGGACGACGAGGGCTCGCAAAGCCACGTAAAGTCTGGGGGTGACCCCCTTCGCGCGTCCAGACCTCTTTTGGTCGACCGAGCAGACAGCCGAGAAGCTGCGCGATCCAAACGTGCGCATCGTCGATTGCCGTTTCTCGTTCGAGGGCGACGCGCGTAACGACTACCTGGCCGGCCACCTGCCGGGCGCCGTCCACTGCAACTGGTCGACCGACCTCTCGGCTCCGACGCCCGCGTCCGGCCATCCGCGCTGGATGCTGCTCGGACCCGATGAGTTCGCGAAAGCGATGTCCCGCCTGGGCATCGGCAACGACACGATGGTCGTCGGCTACGACGCCGAAGGCGGCCACCACGCGGCGCGGCTCTGGCTCGGGCTGCGGCGCTACGGGCACGACCGAATGGCGGTGATGGAAGGCGGCATCCAGAAGTGGACCGCCGAGGGCCACCCGCTCGAGAAGGGCGACGTGACCGCGAAACCGGCGCGCTTCGTCCCGCATCCGCGTGAGGGCGTGATCGCGACGAAGGAAGAGGTGCACGCGGCGGTGAAGACCGGCGACCCGTGGCTCCTCGACGTTCGACGTGACAGCGAGTTCACCGGCGAGGAGAAGCGCGCGGCGCGCGGCGGTCACATCCCGGGCGCCGTCAACATCCTCTGGAAAGATGCGCTGCACGACGACTGGACCCTGAAGGATCCCGACGAGCTCGAGGAGCTGTACGCGAACGCGGGCTTCGGCGCCGAAACCTCCGCGGTCACGTACTGCCAGGCCGGCGTGCGCGCCGCGTTCACGCACCTGGTGCTGACCGCACTGGGACACGACGACGTGCGCACCTACGACGGCAGCTGGGAGGAATGGGGCAACGACCCCAGCCTCCCGATCATCGTCGGTCGGAGCTGACCTCCAGCGTCCTTGCGCTCGCGGCCAGCTCGGCCGCGAGGTCGGCGGGCACATCGGCTTGGATGTGGATCCCGGCCTCGAGGTAGTCGGCGTTGCGCAGCTTGCCGCGCTCGCGCACGCGCTGGAGCAGGCCACCCTCGCGGTGGGGCACGGTGACGTCGACCTTCGTCCAGCGCGACGCGGCGATCGCTCCGAGCCGTTCGCGCAGCGCTTCCACGCCCTCGCCGGTATGCGCCGATACGAACACCGCAGACGGGAACTCCGCCCCGAGCGCCTCGCGTAACGCGTCGCCCTCCGCGCCACGCAGCGTGTCCGCCTTGTTGAAGACGATGAGGCTCTCGCGCGACGCGAGGTCGAGCGAGGCGAGCGTCTCCTTGACCACGATCATCCGCTCGTGCAGGTTCGGATGCCCGACGTCGACGACGTGGACCAGAAGGTCGGCGTCATCGAGCTCCTCGAGCGTGGCGCGGAACGCGGCGATGAGCGCAGGCGGGAGCTTGCTGATGAAACCGACTGTGTCTGACACCAGGATCGCGCCGCCGCCCGGCAGCGCCATGCGGCGCGTCGTCGGATCCAGGGTCGCGAACGGCTGGTCGGCGACGAGGACCGTCGCACCGGCGAGCGCATTGAGCAGCGTGGACTTCCCAACGTTCGTGTAGCCGACCAGCGCGGCGAGGAACAGACCGTCGCGGCTGCGCGAAAGACGGCTGCGCTCGCGCTGCTTCTGCACTTCGGACAGCCGCGCCTTGAGGTCGATCAAGCGCCGCTCGATGACGCGCCGGTCCGTCTCGAGGAGCGACTCACCGGGTCCGCGCGTCCCGATGCCGCCGCCGAGTCGAGACAGACCCTTCCAGACGCCGCGCAGACGCGGCAGCTGGTACTCGAGCTGAGCGACCTCGACCTGCACGCGTCCTTCCTTCGTCTTGGCGTGACGAGCGAAGATGTCGAGGATCAGCTCTGAGCGATCGACGACCCGGCGCCCGGTGAGCGCCTCGAGGCCGCGCTGCTGCCGCGGCGAGAGCGCGTCGTCGCACACGACCAGGTCCGCCGCGACACGCGCGCATTCGGCGCTGATCTCCGCGGCCTTGCCCTTCCCCACCCAGGTGTTCGGGTCGGGCGCGCGGCGCTGCTGGATCGTGCGACCGGAGACGACGCCGGCGGCCGCCTGGACCAGCGTGGCGAGCTCCTCGAGCGAATCCTCGGCGTCGAAGCGCGCGCGCGGCTGATCGAGGCCGACCAGGAACGCGCGCTCGGGCGGTGCGGCTGTGTCGATCATCCTGACAGTGTCGCAGGCAGCGGGTCCTGCGCGGTCGGATCGATCCAGTGGACCGCGCTGTCACGCCGGAACCAGGTCATCTGCCGCCGCGAGTAGCGACGCGTGTCGCGGACCGTGAGGGCGATGGCTTCATCGAGCGTGAGGGCCCCGCCGAGGTGTCTTGCCCAGTGGACGTATCCGTGCCCGGTGAGACTTGGCAACGCCGGATCGAGACCGCGCGCGAGCAGCGCGCGTGTTTCCGCGAGCACGCCGGCACCGACCATGCGACGCACGCGCGCCTCGATCGCCGCGACGAGCGTCTCCCGCGGCGGCGCGAGACCGATCCTGGTCGCTGGGACGGCGCCGTCGCGCCGCCAGCTCGCGCTGAGACCCCCCGTGAGAAGCGCCGCCTCGAGGTAGCGCACGACGCGCCGCACGTTGCGTGCGTCCACGCGCGCGGCGGCGTCGGGATCGAGCTCGCCCAGCCGTCGATGGAGTGCCTCGCCGCCCTCGCGCTCGGCGTCCGCCTCGATCCGTGCGCGCAGCACCGGATCGGTCGGGACCGAAGCGAGGTCGAGGCCGTCGAGCAGCGCGCGCACGTACAGTCCCGTCCCGCCCACGACGATCGCGGCGCGACCCCGGGCGGAGATCGCCGCAAGGGCGGCGCGCGCATCGCGCTGGTAACGGAACACGTCGTACCGCTCACCGGGATCGGCGACGTCGATGAGGTGATGCGGGACGCGCGCGCGCTCCTCGGGTGTCGGCTTCGCCGTCCCGATGTCCATGCCGCGATAGACCTGACGCGAGTCAGCGGAAACGATCTCGCCGCCGAGCGCTTCCGCCACACGGAGCGCGAGCGCGCTCTTGCCCGACGCCGTCGGACCGACGATGGCTATGACGCGCGTCGGGCGCTCTCCAGCGTTCGCAGAGCTACGCGCGCGTGGTCGAGAGCGGTGGCGTCGGGTGCCGCTTCGCCGTAGCGCATGTCCTCGAACGCGCGCACGAGATCGTCGCCCGCGGACCAGCGCGCGTCTTCGCTCGCGATGCGCGCGAGATGTTCGGCGGGTGTCTCGTGCGGCTGACGCCACCCCACCCCGGCATGCTCCGCGAGCGACAGGAAACGCCAGTACAGGAGACGAAGCGCGCCGCTCGCACTTCCGTCGTCGCGTGGCGCGCGGCGCACGGCGCCACGGTTCGGGCGAAGGCGGCGCAGCATGTCGCCGAGGCCGAAACCCTCGGCGGTACCGCGCTCGAGCGTCACGCCTTCCGGCAGCTCGAGCCGTCGCTCGCGGAGCATGCGGTCGAAGAGGATCACCGCGACGAGCAGTGCGATGACGACGATGATGAGCTCGACGGCGCCGAAGACGAGCGGCCGGGACTGCTCGATCTGACGAAGAAGCTCTTCGTCCTGCTCGGGGGTGCGGATCTGGTTGAGCGTCGGCATGCGGTCGAACGTGCCGAGCCGGATCAGCGCCGCGAAGAGCTCGACGAAGAAGGCCGCGAGGTATCCAAGGGGCAGCAGGATCAGGTACAGCAGGCGCGTGAACGTCGGCTCGACCGCCGTCCCCAGCGCCGACAGCGCGTTCTGCACCGTGGGCACGAAAGCGGCCGCAAGGATCGCAACGACGCCGATGACGAAGCTGACGCCGGTCGCGGAGGAAGCCCGCGCGCCGCCGCGCGTGCCGCGTGCCAGCGCGAGCTCTTCGGTGGTCCGCGCCAGCGAGAGCGACAGTCCCGAGAGCGCGACCACGAGGAGCGCGAGGATCGGAAGCGGCCCGTGATCGACCGGCCCGGTCGCGATCGCGGCGAGTCCGACGCAGGTACCCGCGAAGAGCAGCGCGTTGCGCGAATCGTCCCAGCGGACGGCGCCGCGCGCGATGGAGAGGTTGCGCCACAGGAACGCTTCGGCGATCAGTCCGAACGCGACCATACGCGTGAGCACCGCGAGCCCGTCCGGGTCGCGCGCCGGGAGGCTGAGGCCCCAGGCCACACCCGCCGCGAGCGTCACGATCAGGATCGTCGTGCCGCGTCGCTCGCTCCGCACCTCGCGCTGGATCGTCGCGAGGACGATTCCGATGCCGAACAGCGCCATCGTCCACGGCACGACGGGCAGCGGCGCGATGCCGGTCGTGAACACGTGGGCCAGCGCCGCGATGGTCGTGAACGCGACGGCTTCGACGAAGCAGCGCGCGCCGATCAGGACGGCGACCGCGGCGCTACCCCGCACGGCGCAGCTCCGCCGGGTGCAGAACCTCGAGGACGACGCCTCGCGCGCGCAGGTGCGTTGCCAGCCCGGCGTCCGCGCGCGCGATGCTGATCCCAAGCACGCGGTGATGGGCGCGCCGGAGCGCGAGCATCGCGCTCGCGAGTCCGGCCGTGACCTTCGGCGTGACGACGACGAGCGTCGCGCCCCACGGCAACCGGCCGCGCTCGCCGAGGAAGACCGCCTCGGGCGAATTCGCGGCGTACGGACCGAGGCGCGCGAGTATCTCGAGCGCGCGCGTGAGCGAGTGAGGACCGCGGCCGAGCGCCGAGCGCGGGCGCTCGTGGGTCAGGTTGTCGAGCCCATTGGTCACGAGGCCGACCTGGCGGCCGGCGTTCGCCGCGATGCGCACCATCTCCGCCGCGGCGGAGACGACGTACTCGACGGCTTCGGGATCGGCCTGTATCCAGTACTGCTCGTACGAGGCGACGTTCACGAGGAACACCGCGTCCAGGCTGGTCGCGGGCTCGTACAGCTTGGTGTGGAGCTCGCGCAGCCGCGCGGATGCCTTCCAGTGGATCTCCTTCCTGGGATCGCCGCTCCGGTGCTCGCGCACGCCGCGGAAACGAAGCGGATCCGGCAGGAGACCGCGCCGCGTCGCGAGCTCCGCGAGTGGACGCAGTGACGGCAGCTGACGGTCGCGCACGGCGAGCGGCGCGGGATAGGCGACGAGCTGGACCACCGACTTGTCCGTCCGCTCCGACACGGTAAATCCGAGCCAGTCCCCGCCACGGAGCCGGATCGGACCGACCGCGTACGCGCCGCGCTGCGCGACGGCCAATGGGAAGCGCAGCACGAGACGTTCGTGCCCTCGCGGTGCGAATCCCGCGTTGACCCAGCCGCGCGCGAGGCCCGGCGTCGGCTCCGGCGTCTCGACGCCCTCCGGCAGGAAGAGGCGAAGGTCGAGCCAGGGCAGCGGCAGCGGCTTGCGATTGATGACCGTCACCGTCGCGACGAGCGGCTCGCCCGCGATCAGGCGCTCGGGCGACACGGCCAGGCGCGTCTCGAGGCCGACGAGCGCGAGACGTCCCGTCAGGGACACGACGAGCCAGACGACGAGGCCGCCGGCGGCGAGCACGATGATCGCGGGCGATCGCGAGACGGCGGCGACGGCGACGATCGCGATGACGATCGGCCACTCGAAGCGGCCGGACCGGGTCATCTCGATGCGGCTCCGCGGAAGGGGGTTGCGGAGGCTTCTCCCCCTGCGATGGACCGGTGGTCGTCCTCTGCCGGCACCGGTGTGCGCGCGAGCACGTCGGTCACGACGGCCGCACCGGTGCGGCCGCGCATCTGCGCGTCCGCGATGAGGAAGAGGCGGTGCCGCAGCACGGCGCTGGCCTGCGCCTTCACGTCGTCCGGCAGCACGTACGCGCGACCGCGGATCGCGGCGTGCGCCTGCGCCGCGCGATAGAGCGCGAGTGCGGCGCGCGGACTCGCGCCGAGCTCGACGCCCTCGGCCGTTCGCGTCGCGCGCACCACATCGGCGACGTAGCGGCGCACCGGATCGCTGACGCGCACGGCGCGCACCTCCTCACGTAGCGACGCGAGGGCCGACGCGTCGAAGATCGGATCGAGGTCGTCGGTCGACACCGTGCCCGCTCCGTGCACGCGGAGGATGTCGTCCTCCTCTTCCGCGCTCGGATACCCGAGCTGCAGCATGAGGAGGAAGCGGTCGAGCTGCGCTTCGGGCAACGGGAACGTACCTTCGAGCTCGATCGGGTTCTGCGTCGCGATGACGCAGAACGGCTGGGGCAGCGCGTGCGTCGACTCGTCGACGGTGACCTGCCGCTCCTGCATCGCCTCGAGCAGGCTCGACTGCGCGCGCGGCGTGGCGCGATTGATCTCGTCCACAAGGACGATGTTCGCCATGAGCGGTCCGGGTCGATACTCGAACGTCTGCGTGCGCTGATCGAAGATGGAGACGCCCGTGATGTCCGACGGCACGAGGTCGGGGGTGCACTGGATGCGGCGGAACGAGAGCGCGAAGGACCGCGCGACCGCCCGCGCGAGCGTTGTCTTCCCCACTCCGGGCACGTCGTCGAGCAGGACGTGTCCGTCGACGAGGAGCGCGGCGAGGAGCTGCTCGGTGGCGGCGCGCTTGCCCACGACGACCTCGCCGACCTGCGCGACCAGGCGGGTCGCGGCCTCTTTGACCGTCGTCACGCCGGATCAGGCCGCTTCGAGCGAGGCGACGCCGCCCTGTGAGTTCGAGTTCTGGCTCCTGATCGCCTGTGCACAGGCGATGGCGAGCGCGAGCGCGACGAAGGCCGCGAGCTCGTGAAGTACCAGCGCGAGCGGATCCACGACCCGAAGAGCGAATGGGCTGAAGGCGCGCTCGATCACGAAGATCAGCGCCGTCGCGAGCAGGAGCCGCAGCGCGAGCGTCCCGCCATGAACAGCACGCGCGGCGACGGTGAGGACGACGATCGCGAACAGGTAGGCAAGCCAACCCGAGGCGTCACCGGACAGCCCCCATTCGCGCCCTCCCGGCACGAATCCCGAAACGACCCCGTCCGCGACCAGGACCGCGGCCAGCACGATGGAGATACCCCCCAGGATCCAGGCCGTTCGCTTTGGCAGGCTGGTCGGGCCCTGTCGCGGCGCCGGCTCGTCTTGGTCGCTGGCGGGCACCGGCATCGGCATCGAGCTCTGAAGGCCGAAAAGACTGGCCATTTCGTCGTCTCCGACGGAGTGGCCGAGCCGCCACACCCGGACCGCCGAGACCAGGATCACCAGCTCCACGACCGCCGTCGCGACGTGCACGACGACCGCGGGCAGCTCCTTTGGTCCGAGGGCGAATGCGGTCAGCGGCCGCTCGACCAGGAAGAACGCGGAGAGGCCGATGCGCGCCATCAGGCTGCGCTCGCTGCCTCGGGCGACCAGATACGCGACGAGGGTGTTGAGGATCGCGAAGACGTACGAGATCTCGGCGAGGTTCTGGTACTTGCCGGTGAACCACGCGGGCCCACCCGGATAGACCCCGTCGAGGATGCCGTCGACCACGAAAAGGACCGACGCCAGCAGCATGAGGAGGACGACGGGTCGGAGCGCGCCAGCCATCAACTCTCCCCTTCCACCGCGGGTCGAATGGTACCGCTCAGTCCCTCGCCCGGTGGCTCTCGAGCGATGCGACGCACTCCGGTGGTACGAAAACGCCACCGAGGTCGGAGCCGTGGTCGCCGCGGCCGTGAAAGTCGCTCCCACCGGTCGGCACGAGGCCATAGCGCACGCACAGGCGCACACACAGAGCGGTGAATGCCGGCGTGTGTGAGGGGTAGTAGCACTCCATCCCGACCAGACCTTCCCTGACGAGCAGCGGGAGCAGGCGCTCCAGATCGATGACCGTGCCCGGATGCGCGAGGGAGGGTACGCCGCCATGACTCCGCACCAGCGCGACCGCCTCAAGGGGCGCGAGGCCGACGCGCGAGACATACGCCGGCGCGTCCTTGCTGAGGAGCGTCTCGAACGCGCTGTCGTAGGTCGGCACATGCCCCGCTTCGAAGAGCGCTTGCGCCAGATGTGGCCGTCCGAGTGACCCGCCGCGCGCGATCTCGCGCACCCGATCGAGCGAAACGGCGTACCCAAGGGCGTTCAGCTTCTCGACCATCAGGTCGATGCGCCGTCCACGGTTGTCCCGAAGCTCCCGCAGGCGCGCCTCGAGCGCCACGTCGTGCGGGTCGACGAAATACGCGAGCACGTGAACGTCTCCCCATTCGGATTCCGTGTTGAGCTCCGTCGCGGGGATCACGCGCACGCCGCGGCGCTCGCCCTCGGCAACGGCCTCAGCCACGCCCAGCAGGGTGTCGTGGTCCGCCAGGGCTTGGATGCGCACGCCGCGCTCCCCGGCGCGGGCGATGAGCTCCGCTGGAGTGAGAGCGCCGTCCGACGCGATCGAATGCGTATGGAGATCGATCGGGTAGCCGGCGCTCACGCTCGGCTGGTGATCTCGTACACGTGGCCGTCCGGACCGAAGAAGTGCGACCACGTACCGCCGGGGTCGGCGTGATGGACCGGACCGATGAACAGGACGCCCTTTCGCTCCATCTCCTCGCGAGCGGCCGTCACGTCGTCCACGCGAAAGCCGGCCACCGGCGCCTTCATGAACTGGTGCTCGTCCGCGATCGCGCGCGGGCCGAAGATCTCGAAGACGTCGCCGTCTTCAAGGTCGAACGCCGCGAAGTCGCGCGACTGTTGACGCGCCTTCAGGCCGAGAACATCGGTCGCGAATCGCATCATCTCGTCGAAGCGCTCCGTTGGACTGCCCAGCCATGCGATGCCCTTGACTCTCATCTCAGTCCTCCCCGAACAGCCGATCCAATCTTTCGATCGAACGCGCACGTCCCGTCGTCTCATCGACATCGATGACGACGCTGTTGAACTGCACCGGTCCGGCCGCCACCTCGAACCGCCGCGGAATGCCGTCCCGGAAGCGCCCGACGATGATGTCCTTATCCACTCCGAGCACGGAATCGCGCGGCCCGACCATACCCGTGTCCGTCACGTGAGCCGTGCCCTGCGGAAAGACGCGTGCGTCCGCCGTGGGCACGTGCGTGTGGGAACCGACGACGGCGGAGAAGCGGCCGTCGAGATGCCAGCCCATCGCGATCTTCTCGCTCGTCGCTTCGGCGTGCCAATCGAGGACGCGCACGCGCGGCGCGTCGCGGCCGAGCTGACCCAGGAGGCCGTCGATCGCTCGGAACGGGTCGTCGGCGGGCGCCATGAACGTCCGGCCGATCGCGTTCACGACCAGAACGTCCTTGATCACCACCCACCCTCGTCCCGGATTGCCGGGCGCGAGGTTGATCGGCCGGATGGCGAACGCGAGCAGCTCGATGTCGTTCAGGAACTGGCGCTGGTCCCAGACGTGGTTCCCGTTCGTGACGACGTCCGCACCGGCGGCATTGAGCTCGCGCGCGATGTCGGCGGTGAGACCCGCACCGCCCGCGGCGTTCTCTCCGTTCACGATCGCGAAGTCGATCTCGCGCTCCGCGCGGATCTTCGGCAGGAGCGCCTGGACCGCGTTGCGCCCAGGACGACCCACGACATCGCCGACAAAGAGAATCCTCAAGGTCTAGCGAGGCGCAGAGCGCGGATGAGGACGACAAGGAAGACGACTTAGAGAGAGGGCGAGTCCGACCGAGGGCCCCCGCGCGCGAGGGGCCCCGTCCCAAAGGGACGGGGTTTCGCGCGTTGAGAGGGTTTCGGTCGGACGAGCCCTCACGCTTACGAACGCCTTACTTGGCGTACTCGACTGCGCGCGTCTCGCGTATGACCGTCACTTTGATTTGTCCTGGGTACTGCAGCGACTCTTGGATCTTCTGGGCGATGTCGCGCGACAGGCGCGCCGTCGAGAGATCGTCGATCTGCTCCGGCTTCACGATGACGCGGATCTCGCGACCCGCCTGGATCGCGAACGACTTCTCGACACCGGGGAATCCGTTGGCGACGCTCTCGAGCTCCATAAGACGCTGGAGGTAGTTCGAAACGATCTCGCTGCGAGCACCGGGCCGCGCCGCGCTGATCGCGTCGGCCGCGGAGATGAGCGTGCCGACCATCGTGACGGGCTCGACGTCGCCGTGATGGCCGACGACACCGTCGATCACGTTCTGCGGGAATCCGTACCGCTTGAGCAGCTCGCCGCCGATCACGGTGTGCGGCCCCTCGACCTCGTGGTCGATCGCCTTGCCGATGTCGTGCAGCAGTCCGGCGCGCTTCATGGTCTGCGGGTCGTAGCCGGTCTCCGACGCGAGCATGCCTGCGACGTGCGCGACCTCGATCGAATGACGCAGGACGTTCTGTCCGTAGGACGTGCGGAAGTGCAACCGTCCGAGGAGCCGCACGAGATCGGGATGCAGACCCGCGAGGCCGACCTCGTAGATCGCCGACTCCGCGGCCTCCTTCATGACCTGATCGATCTCGGTCTTCGCCTTCGCGACCATCTCCTCGATGCGGGCCGGGTGGATGCGGCCGTCGACGAGCAGCCGCTCGAGGGCGCGCTTCGCCACCTCGCGGCGGATCGGATCGAAACCGGAGACGACGACGGCTTCCGGCGTGTCGTCGATGATGAGATCGACGCCGGTCAGCGTCTCGAGGGTGCGGATGTTCCGGCCCTCGCGGCCGATGATGCGGCCCTTCATGTCGTCACTCGGTAGTGCGACGACCGTCACGGTGTGTTCGGCGGTGTGTTCGGCGGCGTACCGCTGGAGCGCCATGGTGATGATCTCGCGAGCGCGGACGTCGGCTGTCTCACGCGCCTCCGCCTCGAGGTCGTGCACCTTCCGGTTCGTGATGTCGCGCATCTCGTCCTCGACGCGCTGCAGGAGGAGGCCGCGCGCCTCCTCCATGGTCAGGCCGGCGACGCGGGCCAGCTCGGTCCGCTGCTCGGTCTGCAGCTGGGCGATCTTCTCGCGCTCGGCCTCGAGCTCGAGCTCCTTCTCCACCAGGCGGCGCTCGCGCTGGTCGACGGCGGCGAGCTTCTGGTCGAGCTGTTCGTCCTTTTTGTCCAGGCGGGTCTCGTAGCGCTGAAGCTCCGCGCGGCGCTCCCGGTTCTCGGTCTCGGCGGTCTTGGCCAGGGTGATGGCTTCGTCCTTGGCCTCGAGGAGGATCTCCTTCTGCTTGGCGCGGGCCTCCGCGATCAGACGTTCTCCGTTCGCGCGCGCGGCTGTCTCGCTGCCGAGCGCGAGGGAACGGCGTACCAGGAGGGCAACGGCGAAGCCGACGAGGCCTCCGACGAGGGCCACAAGGCCCACGACGAGGGGGTCGGGCATCTCAAGTTCCTTTCCGTGTGGCGCGAACGCGGGGATGCTCGCCGTGCTGGGGCGAACGCCCCGTTGATCGCGTAATCGGCCGATGGAGCGGCGTGCTCCGCCGGCCGGGGTTCACAAGTTCTAAGTGCAGTGAGGATAACGCTCGCCACCCCGCGTACGCAATGCGGACGGCGCTAGCCTGCAACGGATGCGCGACTTCGCCCCGCCCGGGACGCGGCTACTCCTGGCCAACTCGTTCGTCTCGACCGTGCCCATGGGGTACCTGCTTGTCGTCCTGCCGCTCTACCTGGTCCGGGCCGGCATCGAGCCGGCCTTCGTCGGTCTGCTCTACACGGTCTCGGGCCTGGTCTCATCCCTCATCGTCGCGTTCTCGGGCGTACTTGCCGACAGGTGGGGCCGGCGGCGGTTCCTGCTCGCGGGAACCCTGATCCCGGTGCCGAGCTACATCGTGTTCGCGACGACGACCGAGCCTGGGTGGCTGGTGGCCGCGAGCGTTCTCGGCGGGGTGGGCCTCGCGAACGGCGCCGCCGGCGCGCTCACGATCTCGAGCTTCGACGCGATGCTGGCGGAGAAGGCCACCGAGGCGCAGCGGACGCGCGTGTTCGCGGCCAGCCAGGCGCTTTGGAGCCTCGCGCTGGCGGCCGGCTCCATCGCGGCGGCCGTGCCGACGCTCCTGCGGACGAGCCTGGGCGTCGGCGACCTCGAGAGCTACCGGCTCCCCTACGTCGCCATGGCCGCACTCACCGTACTTGCTGCGGTCCTGCTGGTGCCGCTCCGCGAGGACCTGAGCGTTCGCGCGGCTCGCGTCGCGGCGGGATGGCTGCCGCGTCGGTCCCGGCCGGCGATCGCGACGTACGCGCTCGGCATCGGCTTCCTCGGCTTCGGTCTGGGCATCGCGGTCCAGCTCCTTCCGCTCTGGTTCGGCCTGCGCTTCGGCGTCAACGAAGCCGATCTCGGACCGTGGTATGCGGCGACGCAGTTGGTATCGCTCGTGACGGTGTTCGTGATCCCGTATCTGGAGCGACGTCTCGGCGGACCGCGCACGGTCCTGTTCGCGCTCTTCGCGAGCGGTACGTCTCTCGCCCTTATCGTCCTCGCGCCCGTGTTCGTCGTGGCGGCGTCGTTGTTCGTGGTGCGCGGCTTCTTCACCAACCTCGCGTGGCCATTCCAGCAATCGTTGCTGATGACGGCGACGGTTCCCGAGGAACGCGCGACGGCAGTCGGCGCCGGCTTCGCGGTGTGGGGCTTCACGAACGCGCTCGGACCGCTCGCGTCGGGTGCGCTTCTCGGCGCGGGCATCTTCGCGCTCCCCGTCCTCCTTGGCTCGCTCATGTATTTCTGCGGCGGACTCGCGTTCGGGATCGGCTTCAGCAGGCTGCTGTCACGGCGCGCGCGCCAGGAGGTGGCGGCGGTGGGTAGCTTCGGTGGCGATGGCTCTGCCTGAGAACGAAACGCGGCTCGATGAAGCCGCGCTCAGGAAGCTGCTCGACGCCGGAGCATGGCGGCGCGAAGGCGTTGCGATCACGCGGACGTTCACATTCAAAGGATTCAAGTCCGCGATGGCGTTCGCGAACCGCGTGGCGGAGGCGGCGAACGCCGCGAACCATCATCCCGACATCCACCTCGAGAGGTACCGTCTGGTCCGCATCGTGCTCACGACGCATGCGACGAATGGGATCTCAGATGCGGACGTCGAGCTCGCCCGGCGGATCGATGAGCTCGAAACACCCACCGCGTGAGGTAGCGGTCTTCGTACATCGCTGGATTACTGCGGCGGGCGCGAAGCGCACCCGCCAAGCAGATGAGCGCAGCATGGCTGCGCGATTATTGGCACGTCGTCGCCGGAGCGCTCGAGCAGGGAGAGAGCTACGCCGATGCCGCCGCCCGCGAGCTACGCGAGGAGACCGGTCTCGTCGCGCCACCGATCGACATGCACTTCGAGCAGACGTACGCGATCACCGCTCGGGAGCGGCCTCTCTATCCGCCGGGGACGAGCGGCGTCGTGATCGCGAACTTCCACGTCGAAGCGCCCGCGGGTTGGGAGCCACACCTCAATGAGGAACATGACCGCCACGCCTGGGCGGACTTCGCGGTGGCGCGGGAGCTCATGAAGTGGCTCGAAACGCAGGAGGCGATCGACGCGCTGACCGAGCACGTCTAGCTCTCCTCGACCACCTCGCGTCGCGTCACTTCGTCGATCGTGTCGTAGTCGAATCCGCGTGCGGCGAGGTAGGTGTGGATCTTCCGTCGCTTTTCCGCGTCGGGCATGTCCGCCCACCGCGTGAGCGGCCGCGACAGCGCACGGCGCGCCTGCTCCACGTCCGCGTCGGGCGCGCGCTCTCCGAGTATCAGATCGACGACGTCGCGGCCGACCCCCTTCTGCGCGAGCTCCGTGCGCAGGGCGCGTTGGCCACGCGGTTTGAAGCGCTCCCGCTGTTCCACCCACCAGCGCGCGAACGCCTCGTCGTCAACGTAACGCTGCGCGCGCAGCCGGTCGATCGCGCGATCGATCGTCTCGGCGTCGAACTTCTTTGACCGCAGGTGCCGATGGATCTCTGCGACGGTGTGCGGCCGCCCGGCGAGGTAACGCACGGCGGCCTCGTAGGCATCGCCGGCAGGTGTGTCGGCCGGCTTAACCTTCCTCGCCATCCGGGCTTGCGGCGACCGCCGCCGCGCCGGACCGCTCGCGCACCTTCGCCTCGATCTCGTTCGCGACGTCGGCGTGCTCGCGCAGGAACTGCTTCGCCGCCTCGCGCCCCTGTCCGATGCGCGCCTTGCCGTAGTTGATCCAGGCGCCGGACTTGTCCAGCACGCCGGTGGTCACGCCCATGTCGAGCAGCCCACCCTCGCGCGAGATGCCCTCGGCCGCGAGGATCTCGAGCTCGGCGATGCGGAACGGCGGTGACACCTTGTTCTTCACGACCTTCACGCGAACGCGACGGCCGATGATGTCGGTGCCGTTCTTGATCGGCTCGATCGGACGGATGTCGAGACGGATCGACGCGTAGAACTTCAAAGCCTTGCCACCAGAAGTGGTTTCAGGGTTTCCGAACACGACGCCGACCTTCTCGCGTAGCTGGTTGATGAACATTACCGTCGTCTTCGTCTTCGAGATCGAGCCGGTGAGCTTGCGCAGCGCCTGGCTCATGAGGCGGGCCTGGAGGCCCATGTGGGCGTCGCCCATCTCGCCCTCGATCTCGGCGCGTGGCACGAGCGCGGCGACCGAGTCGATCACGACAAGGTCGACGGCGCCGGAGCGCACGAGCGTGTCGGTGATCTCGAGCGCCTGCTCGCCGTTGTCCGGCTGCGAGATGAGCAGCTCGTCGATGTTGACGCCGCAGGTGCGCGCCCACTGCGAGTCGAGCGCGTGCTCGGCGTCGATGAAGGCGGCGGTACCGCCGGCGCGCTGCACGGCAGCGACCGCATGCAGCGTCAGGGTCGTCTTTCCCGACGCCTCCGGGCCGTAGATCTCCACCACGCGGCCGCGCGGGTAGCCGCCGATGCCGAGCGCGAGATCGAGAGCCAGAGACCCGCTCGGGATGGCGTCGACCTTGTCCTCGGGGTTCGCCCCGAGCTTCATGATCGAGCCCTTACCGAACTGCTTCTCGATCTGCAGGATCGCCTGATCGATCGCCCTGGTCTTCTCTGTCACTGCCATCTATTCCGTCCTCACACCTTAGCTTCCGAAACGAAAAACGGCGCCGGCTTGCTGCACACCGGCGCCGTGTCAGGTCGCGCTAGAGGCTGCTACCAGTCCTTTTCCTTGCGCTTGCGGGGAACGAGCTCGATGTTCATCGGCTGGACCGGCGCGGCCACGGTCTTTCGCTTCAGCTCTCGTTCGAGCTGCTCTTTGGATTTCTTCTTGGCGTTCTTGTCTTTGGCCTCGCCTCGACCGGTCGGCATTCTCGTCCCTCCCGTCCGGTGGAAGCATTCCGGACTGTAGCGAGCATAGCGCGTATCGCTCGTATGCTCTCGCGCGTGCCAGCCCGAAAGCGCGCGTCGGCGCGCGTCACGACACGCACCGGCGACGGCGGCGACACGTCGCTGTTCGGCAAGGGACGCGTGCGGAAGACGGACCCGCGCATCGCCGCTCTCGGCGACCTCGACGAGGCACAAAGCGTCATCGGGGTCGCTCGCGCGATGGTGACTAAATCAACAGTCGGGCGGCAGCTCCTGGAGCTCCAGCAAGGCCTGTACGTCGCGATGTCCGAGATGGCGACTCCACATGAAGACCTCGCGCGCCTCAAAACGCGGCTCGATGCGGCTGCGGTCGCCAAGCTCGATGCGGCCCTGGAGGCGCTCAAGAAGAGCACGCCGATCGAGGGTCGCTTCGTCATACCCGGCGAGGACCCGGCCGCAGCTGCCCTCGATCACGCACGCACCGTGGCGCGGCGGGCCGAGCGCAGCGTGGTCGCGTGCGTTGACGCGGGCGCCGTGTCCGGCGACGTGCTGCTCCCCTGGCTGAACCGGCTTTCGGACTTACTCTTCGTGCTCGCCCGCTCGCTCGAACGAAGCCGCCCGGCACGGCGCTGACGTTCGCTCGCTAGCTCAGTCCTCCGGCGGCTTCGACCCTGCGACCACTTCGCTGTGGAACGGACCCCGCGCGGTCCGCTGCGCCAGTGTGAGATCCGCGAGCTGCCGTTGCGTGGCGCGCTGCGCGTCGTCGACGTCGGCAAGGAGCACGAGTCCGTCCGCGAATCCCCACAGGACGAGAGCGAAAATGACTGCGAAGACGAGACCCGCGACGCCGCCGGCCAGAGTGGCGCCCGGAAAGAGCTCGATCGCGCCGGCGGGCACCTGGAACTGGCTGGCGGCGTAGACACCGGCCGCACCGCTGAGCAGCAAGAGGATCGCCGCGATGCGCATCGCACCAGCAGCGAACTTGACGGCAAAGTGACTGCGGGGCCGAGGCTTGGGTGCTAGCGCAGCCAGGGCGGTGGCTCCCAGTGGTCCGGCAGCACGGTGACCTTCACGGGCATCTCGGCGGCCTGCTCGGACACCGATTGGATCTGACCGATGAGCATCGGGCCGTAGGGACAGAACGGCGTGGTGAGCACCATCTTCACCTCGGCCTCATCGGCCGTGAAGACGACCTCGCGGATGAGATCGAGGTCGATGACGGACAGTCCGATCTCCGGGTCGAGCACGGCCTGGAGCGCGTTGAGGATCTTCTCCTGCTTCTCGGCCTCGGCGACGATCGGCGAGGCCGCCTTCTCCCCGGTCTTCGTCTCAGTTCCATCAGCGGACATGACGATCCTTTCCGACCCGCTCAGCGCCGAGCGAGCCACGCGAACAGCGAGAGCGCCGCCGTCAGCAGAAGGCTGACGACGATGGACGTCGCGATGGGCGCGTACACCGTCCACCGGTCGCCGCCGAAGGTGACGTCGCCCGGTAGACGCCCGACAAAGGGCACCTTGTCAGCGAACATCAACGCGAGTCCGATGACCAGGATCACGGCACCGGCGATGACGAGACCGCGCCCAACAACGTCCATATCCGCACCAATTGTCTCATGGCCGCCTACCGCGCCGATGCTCACCGGAGGGTCACGAGCAGCACGCGGTCGTCATCTTCCCGCGGTCGGCCACGTCCGTCGCGGTTGCTCGTCAGCAGCAGGAATTCGCCGGTCGAGATCTCATAGACGTCGCGCAGTCGCCCGTACTGATTGACGAGCAGCCTCTCTTCGAACGCGACACCGCGCCCGTCCGGAGTGAGCACGACGCGATGAAGATTCTGCGCGCGGAGATTCGCGAACAGAAGTGAGCCGCGCAGCGGGCCGGGGCGAGTCGCGAACGCCGCACCTGACGGCGCCCACGTGTCCGTGGGGCCGCTCGATAGGACCGGATCGCGGAAGCGCTGGTCGCCGGGGTTGCCGGTGACGACGGGCCAGCCATAGTTCGCGCCGGCCTCGATGCGATTCAGCTCGTCCTGACAGCACGCCGGAAAGAATCCGCTCGGTCCGTGCTCGGTCTGGTACAGCACGCGCGTATCCGGATGGAACGCGAGGCCCTGCCCGTTGCGGTGGCCGAGCGAGTACACCGGCGAGCCGGCGAACGGGTTGTCCGCCGGCACCGAGCCGTCCTTCTCGAGACGAAGGATCTTTCCGCCGAGCGAGCCGCGATCCTGCGCGCGGTTCTGCTGCTCGCCGTCGCCCGTCGCGACGTACAGCTTGCCGTCGGGTCCGAACGCGATGCGGCCGCCGTCGTGATTCGCCGACCCGGGGATGTTGTCGACGAGGATCGTCTCGTCGGTCCCGGTGCCGTTGTTGTCGCGCATGCGCACGAGGCGGTTCAGCGTCACGCCACCGGATCCCGCGTACGAGTAGTAGAGGTAGACGAAGCCGTTGCGCGCGAAATCCGGATCGAGCGCGATCCCGAGCAGCCCGCGTTCCGCGTCGGGATTCGCGCGCGCCGGCACGTTCGCCCACGGCTGTGCCTGCAGTCCGCCGCCTCCGAGCCGGACGATGCGGACGCGGCCGGGTCGCTCGGTGACGAAGAGCCGCCCGTCGGGCGCCTGCACGACCGCCCACGGCACCTCGAGGCCGGATGCGATGAGCTGCACGTTCTCCACGACCGCCGGTCCAAGGCGCGGCGACGGCGTCGGGCTCGGCGTGGGCGTGGCTGTCGCCGCCGCTGCGCTGGGGGGCGCGGTCGAGGTACCGGTGGCCGCTGGACTGCCGCTCGGAGTGGTCGCCGGCGTGGCACACGCGACGATCGTCGCGAGCGCGGCCCCCAGCGCGCGTCTCACCCGCGCTCCCGCACCCAGCCCACGAGCTCGCGGCTCGTCATCGGTTTCGCGAGTCCGTAGCCCTGCGCGGCGATGCAGCCGAGCGCGCGAGTCAGGTTGAGCGTTGCCTGGTCCTCGACCCCGACCGCCACGAGCGCGACGTTCCGCTCGCGTGCCCGCTGTGCGATCGCGTGCGCCGTCTCGGCCGCCGTCTGATCCGTGACCGCACGACCGGTGATCTCGCGGCCGAGCTTGACGGTCTCCAGCGGCCAGTCGCCGGCGGCCTCGAGCTGCGCGACGCTCGTGACGTCGTCGAGCGCGATCGGGATGCCGCGTGCGCCGAGCTCGCGCACGCCTGTGCTCGACGCGTCGTCGGTCGCATCGGCACGGATCTCGGCGGTGAACCCGGCGGTGCCCGACGTCATCTGCAGCGTTCGATCGAGAAGACGAACGAAGCGCGGCTCGCGCAGATCCGTGGCCGCGATGTTGACGGCCACCTTCAGCGCGAGACCGTCACGGCGCCACACGCTGGCCTGGAGGAGCGCCTCGCGCATGACCCACGCGGTGAGCTGGTGCATGAGCCCTTCCCGCTCGGCGGTCGGCAGGAACGCCTGCGGGGGCAGGAGCCCCTTCTGGGGGTGCTTCCAGCGCACCAGCGCCTCGACCGCGCGCACCGACTTCCCATCGATGGCGAAGATCGGCTGGTAGTGGAGCTCGAGCTCGTTCTGGGTGATCGCGCGCGCGAGCTCGAAGCCAACTTCGCTGGTCATTCTTCCCTCGGCGGGTCATCCACCTGCGCCGCGTTCCACAGCGTCGCCTCGGCCGGCGGCGTGCGTCCGACGTGGCGGTAGGCGTGCTCGGTGACCACGCGGCCACGCGGCGTGCGCTTGAGATAGCCCTTCTGCATCAGGTAGGGCTCGTACACGTCCTCGATGGTCTCGGTGTCCTCGCTGAGCGCCGCGGCCAGCGTCTCGAGCCCGACCGGGCCGCCCGAGAACCGATCGATGATCGCGGTGAGAAGTCTGCGGTCGACCGCATCCAGACCCTTCTCATCGACCTCGAGCATCACCAGCGCCTCGCGCGCGATCGCGAGCGTCACCCGTCCGTCGTGTCGCACCTGCGCGAAGTCGCGCACGCGCTTCAGCCAGCGGTTCGCGATCCGCGGCGTGCCACGCGAGCGGCGCGCGATCTCCTGTGCTGCCGCGGCTTCGATCTCGATCTCGAGGATGCGCGCCGATCGTCTCACGACCTTCTCGAGCGACTCGGCATCGAGGTGGTCGAGCTTGTACGTCGCGCCGAAGCGGTCGCGCAGCGGTGAGGAGAGCCGGCCGATGCGTGTCGTGGCGCCGACGAGGGTGAACCGCGGCAATGGCAGTCGCAGCGTTCGCGCACCCGGGCCTTTGCCGATGACGATGTCGAGCTGATAGACGTCCATCGCCGGATAGAGGACCTCCTCCACGACGCGCGGCAGGCGGTGTATCTCGTCGATGAACAGGACCTCGCCGGGCTGAAGGTTGGTCAGGATCGCGGCGAGGTCCCCCGCCCGCTCGATCGCGGGGCCGCTCGTGATGCGGATCGGAACGCCGAGCTCGTGGGCGATGACGTTGGCGAGGGAGGTCTTGCCGACGCCCGGCGGTCCATGCAGCGCGACGTGGTCCAGCGGCTCGCCGCGGCCCTTCGCGGCCTCGATGAGGATCCGCAGCTGGCCTTTGACCGTGTCCTGGTTGATGTATTCGTCGTCGGAAAGGCGCTGCGGCCGCAGCGTCGCCTCGAGCGATCGCTCCCGCTCCTCCCGAACGCCGGGGGTGACATCGCGCGGCTTCTTCCCATTGCCCGGCCGCGCGCCGCCGTCCGTCACGCGAGGGCCCGTCGCACGGCGGCGGCGATCCGCTCGGTCGCCGTCGCGCGTGGCACGAATTCGGCCTCGCTCGCGCTGCGCGGCTTCAGCTCGACCTGGTCCTCCTTGAGCGTTCGCTTTGAGACCGTCGCGCGGAACGGGATCCCAATGAGGTCGGCATCGGCGAACTTAACGCCCGCCGTCTCGTCGCGGTCGTCGTACAACACCTCGATGCCCGCGCGCTCCAGGTCGGCAACGAGCGCATCGGCTGCCGCGCGCACCGTCTCGTCGTTCGAGGGAAGCGCGATGACGTGGACCTGGTACGGCGCGACGGCGATCGGCCACAGGATGCCCCTGTCGTCGTGGTGCGTCTCGACGATCGACTGGACGGAGCGCCCCACACCGATGCCATAGCTGCCGCCGACGAACGGCTTCCGCGTCCCGTCCTCCGCGAGGAAGGTCGCGTTCATCTTGTCCGAGTAGTAGGTGCCGTAGGCGAAGATGTTCCCCACCTCGACGCCGCGGACGATGCGCAGCTTCCCATCCTTGCAGCGCGGGCAGACGTCGCCCTCACGAACGTCGTGCACGTCGACCGCCTCGCCGGTAAAGTCGCGGCCGCGGACGACGCTCCGGAGATGTGCGTCCTTCTTGTTCGCGCCGGCGACGTACGCACGCTCGTCGACCGACGTGTCGATCACGGTCCGCACGCGCAGACCCACCGGTCCGATGTATCCAGGTACCGAGCCGGCAGCGGCGAAGTCCGCGTCATTCGCGAACTTGACCTCACTGGTGCCGAGCAGCTTGCGGAGCTTGGCTTCATTCACGTCGCGGTCGCCGGGCAGCACGACTGCGACGACGCTCCCGGACGCATCGCGAAGCAGCAAGGTCTTGAGAAGCCGATCGGCGCTCAGGCTCAGCATCGTCTGCAACGCCTCGATGCTCGTCGTGCTCGGCGTCGCGATCTCGCTGCGTGGCGCGGCGCCCTCCTCACGGATCGGGACGTCCCCCATCCGCGTCGCGCGCTCCATGTTCGCGCGGTAGTCGCACTTCGGGCAGACGACGACGCGGTCCTCGCCGACGTCGGTCAGGACCTGGAACTCGTGCGCGATGTCGCCGCCCATGGCGCCCGTATCCGACTCGACGCTGATCGCGTCGAGGCCCATGCGCTTGAAGATCCGCTCGTACGCGCCGTGCTGCGCCTTGTAGCTCCTCTCCAGCCCGGCCTGGTCGATGTCGAAGGAGTACGCGTCCTTCATCACGAACTCGCGCACCCTGAGCAGTCCGGCGCGCGGGCGTGCCTCATCCCTTCCTTTCGACTGGAAGTGATAGACCATCAGCGGCATCTGCTTATACGACTGGATCTCGCTCATCGCGTGCGAATGGACCGCCTCCTCATGCGTGTAGCTCACCATGAATTCGCGGCCGTTGTGGTCCCGCGTTCGGAATGTGATCGGTTCGAGCAGATCCCAGCGCCCGGTGGACTTCCACAGCTCGGCCGGCGTGAGGACCGGCATCTCCATCTCCTGGCAGCCGATACGGTCCATCTCCTCGCGGATGATCTGCTCGACCTTCTGTGCGACCCGGAAACCGAGCGGCAGCCAGGTGTACAGACCGGAAGCGAGCGGGCGCGCGATCGCGGCACGCAGCATGAGCCGGTGCCCGGGCGTCTGCGCATCGGCAGGCGCTTCGCGGAGGGTGCGTCCGAAGAGCGACGACTGTCTCATTGGGTCAACTCCGAGGGTCGTATTTGGCCGCGCGTGTGCAGTGCCGGCGCCTGTGCGACGCCGGCTAGCGCGGGATTCGGTACGTGGACCCTCGTGAACGCATCGCGCGAATAGTACCCGCCACGCGTGCTCAGATGTGCTCGAGCAGCTCCCATACACGAGCCTGGACGCGGTCGGGGGCTTTGATCCGCGGCGTCCAGCGGCGCGCGACCACGGTGTCCTGACCGCGCCAGCGAGCTTCGAGGGTCGCGAGCATCGCGAGGGCTGGCGCGCGCTCGCGCTCGTACCACTCCTTGATCTGGGCGCGGGCCCTCGGGAGCCGTTGCTGGAACCTTTCGACTCGGACGTGCAGGTCATCGTCGGGGAATCGCTGGCGATCCATTTCGACGCCGTCGGTGAAGGCGACGTCGAGCAGCTCGGCGTCGCGGAAGTCGTTCGCCCGGAACTCGTTCCGCTGTCGCGGAGGATCGAGCCGCTTCCTTTCGGCGCTGGGCGGTGACCCGTGGAAGGTCACGCGCTCCATAGGGCCGGCGAAGCGGCAGCCGATGAACTCGGCGGCCACGGTGTCGCTGTCCTCGAGACGCGCGTCATCGAAGGTGCACCGCTCGAACCGCGACTGGCCGAGCGCCGCGCGCCGGAGATCGGCAGCGTCGAAGCGGCAGTCGCGGAACACGCTGCGAGGCAGCGCGATGAACAGCGGCGCGAGACGGCGATCGAGCTTCAGGCCGCGGAAGTCGCAGCGATCGAAGAGACAGCCGCCAAGCGTGAACTTGTCGAACTGCGCACTGCGGAAGTCGACCGACGTGATCGTCGCGCGATGCAGGGCGACGACGCGCTCGTCGTCAGGCTGCTTAGGTTCGCTGTCCCGCTGGGACACTGCGCCCCGGTGTGAGCTGCCCTTCGTGGGTCAGCTTCGGCGCCTTTTCCGAGTACGGCTCCTTGCCGTTCTCGACGAGGATCTTGTCGATCTCGGCGAGCAGCGCGTCCATGAGCTGATCCTCGGGATAGACACCGACGACCTTTCCCTTGCGGAAGATCGCGCCCTTCCCCACTCCGCCCGCGATCCCGACGTCGGCGTCCTTCGCCTCGCCGGGTCCGTTGACCTCGCAGCCCATGACCGCGACCTTCATCGGCGTGGGGAGCGCGCGCAGACGCTCCTCGGCGACCTTGGCCAGCGGGATGAGGTCGATGTCCGCGCGGCCGCACGAGGGACACGCGACGAGCGTCAGCCCCTGGTCGCGCAGGCCGAGCGATTTCAGGATGTCGAACCCGGCTGTCACCTCCATGACCGGATCCTCCGAGAGCGACACGCGGATCGTGTCGCCGATGCCCTCGTACAGGAGGACGCTCATGCCCGCCGTCGAGCGGATCGATCCGGCCACGAGCGTGCCGGCCTCGGTGACGCCGAGGTGCAGCGGGTACGGGACCGCCTTGGCCAGGCGGCGATAGGCGGCGACCATCGTCGGCACGTCGAACGCTTTCACGCTCACGACGATGTCGTCGAAGTCCAGGTCCTCGAGGATCTTGATCTCCGAGAGGGCGAGGTCGACCATCCGCTGCGACTCATCGCGGACGTCCCCGGGCTGGCGGTCGCCGATCGAGCCGTGGTTCACGCCGATCCGGATCGGCGTCTGCTGGATCTTCGCGCGCTTCACCACCTCGCGCACGCCGTCCTTGTTGTGGATGTTCCCCGGGTTGAGCCGGAGCTTGTGCACCTTCGCGTCGAGCGCCATGAGCGCGAGCTTGTAGTCGAAGTGGATGTCCGCGACCACCGGCAGGATGCTCCGGCGCACGATCTCCTTCAGAGCCTCGCCGGCGCGCTTGTCGGGGACCGCGACGCGCGCGATCTCGCAGCCGACTTCCTGCAGGCGCTCGATCTGCCGGATGGTCGCGTCGACGTCGTGTGTGAGCGTCGTGCACATCGACTGCACCGAGACCGGCGCGCCGTCGCCGACCGCCGTCCCGCCGACCCACACGCGCTTTGACTTGCGCCGCGGGCGCGGCCCGACGCGGTCTTCCGGGAGGTTCAGATCGATGCTCATCGGCATGCTCACGACATCAAGTGTACGTTCGTCACATTGCTTCACATGTGAGACGGTGTGAAACGTAGCCCCGGTGAGACAGTCGTTTGGCGCTCGGTCGATCGGGACAAACGCATCGTGCAGACGGCTCTGCCCTGGACGGTCGTGCGGCACGACGAGCAGGGCATCGTCCTGTTCATGCCACCAGGGACCAGCTGGCGCGTGTGCACCGGACTGTATGGCGGCCCGCGCGACCGCATGCTGCTCGAGTGGGACGGCGGCTACGCCGAGCGCGTCTGGACTGACACGAACGCCGTCATGTTCCACCGGTTCGGCGACGCGAATTCGCTGTGGCTCGCGCGCGATGACGCGACCTCGAGCCTCGCGTGGTGGTACGTCAATCTTGAGGAGCCGTGGCGCGAGACGGCCGTCGGCTTCGATTCGCGCGACCACATTCTCGACCTGTACGCCGGTCCGGATGGCGAGTGGCACTGGAAGGACGAGGACGAGCTCGCCTGGCAAATCGAGCAGGGCCTGATCCCGCCGGAGCGAGAGGCCGAGCTGCGCGCGGAGGGCGAGCGCGCGCTCGAGCGCTTCCGGCGGCTCGATCCCCCACTCGATCCGTGGCTGGACTTCAGACCGGGTCCCAGTTGGTCGATCCCAGTCCTTCCCGACAACTGGCGTGACTTCGAGCCGCGCTAGGAACTACCGACTTGGAGGTCAACGGCCGCGGCGATTCCACGAAGCGCATGCTCGAAGATGAACGAATCGCTCAGAGGCACCTGGTACCACTTGTGACCGGCGTATGCGGTTCCCGGCCGACGACCCATGAGGGTGAGTTTGAATCCCAATGCGCGGAGCCACTCGGCCATTACGTGTGTCGTGAGCGTCTCATAGACAAAGCAGTGCCCGGACTGGCGGTCGATTCCGCCGATCCTGAATTCGCGATAGCAGATGAGTGTCTCCCATGCATCGACTTCTGAGTCCGAAAGCGGGTGGACTGGCCTTCGGCATCCGTGGAGATCGAGCTTCTCGCCGTAGGGGTCGTTCGGCAACGCAGGCAGGTCTCCGCCGCTTGAGTTCGCGGCGCTCATGCGCTCGCGCCCGTATAGCTTCGGAGGCCCCAGCGCCAGAGCGCGCTCGCGAAGCCGACCGCGAGCACGGTCCCGGCCCCGAGCACCGCGACGGCGATCCAGTCCATGCGGCCGGCGATGACGTTCGCCGGCGCGGTGACGGCGATCCCGATCGGCACGATCGTGCTCAGGGACACTCGTAGCCAGAGCGGATACACGTCCACGGGGAACCGTCCCGCCTCCGTGAAGGCCCAGAAGATGGCGAGCAGGTTCTCGACGCGTACGAACCAGAAGGCGAGCGTCACGAGTCCAAGCAGCAGCGAGTACACGAGCATGATCCCGAACAGCAGCGACAGCACGAAGAGCACCGCGGGGCCGACGCCGATCTCCGCACCGACTTGCACGAGTCCGAAGATGACCACGGCGAGCCCCAGCGCCAGATCGGCGGCGCGCACGACACGGAGATGCCGCGTGCTCACCAGGAACTGCACGTTCACCGGTTTGAGCAGATGGAAGTCGAGCGTGCCGGCGCGGACGTGCTCCATGAGACGCTCGAACGACGGTGAGAACACGAGGTTCACTCCGCCCTGGATCATGTAATAGACGCCGAGCAGCACGATCATCTGCGGCAACGTCCAGCCGTTCATGGTCGTGGTGTGCTGGAACATGACCAGTACCGCCGCGATGCTGGTGCCGATCACCAGGAACATTTCGAGGATGCTCAGATAGAAGTTGCCCCGGTACTCCATCTCGAACTGGAACTCGGACGAGGCGAATGCCCGGAACATCCGCAGGTAGCGGATCATCAGGCGCCGACCGCGCTGTATTCGCGGAGACCCGCCCGCCAGGCGAACCGGAAGGCGATGATCGTGAGTCCGAGCCACACCGCCTGGCCGACGAGGTACAAGAGGCAGCGCTCGAGCGTGACGCCGCCGCGCAGTATCTCCGCGGGGACGGCGAGGATGTACGCGAAGGGCAGCGCGTAGGACACGACCTGCATCCACTCGGGCATGAGCGCGAGCGGCGCGATCTGACCCGCGAAGATGAACGCGGTGCGCTGGAACAGCGTGTTGACGGTATTGATGCGCTGCAGCCAGAACGTCGCCGTGGCGACGACCCAGCCGAGCATGAACGACAGCGCGGCGGCGAGGATGATGCTGGGTACGAAGATCACCAGGTGCCACCACTCGCCGGCCCACCGCACGTTGAAGGTGAGCGCGACGATCACGAGCACGAGGCAGAGCGGCAACAGCGTGGTGATCTTGAAGACGAGGTTCTCCACGACCGAGTAGTGCAGCGGATGAAGCGGACGGAGGAGCTTCGGAGAGAGGCGGCCCTGTCGGATCTCGAATTCGAACTCGAACGAGTTCCACGCGATGCAGAGGTGGTTCACCAGCGTCAGCGCGATGTAGTACGCGGCGAAGTCGCTTGCGGAGTAGCCGCCGACGCTGCCTCCCTGAGCCGTCGCGACCGCCGTCCATGCGGCGAGGAAGATGACCGGCCGGATGATCGAGAACAGCATCCAGAGCAGCGCCTGGATGCGGTACTGCGCCGCGGCCTGGATCTGCGCGACGAGCAGCTGGCGATAGATCCGGATCACGCCGTCGCCTCCGCCAGCGGACGCTCGGACGCGAAGACCTTGTCGATGACCTCCTCGATCGGCGGGTCTTCCACGCTGATGTCCGCCAGCTGGTCTCCGAGCTCGCGCACCAGCCGCGCCGTGCGGTCGCCGGCTTGCGCGCGCGGGACGTGGATCGTCGCGACGTTGTCGTTGCTCGTCACGACCTCCCCGAACGCGGCCAGATCCCCCACCGCACCGCGCAGCGTCACGGTGATGCGCTTGTACGGTGCCATCCGCTCGGCCAGGTCCGCGAGCGCCCCGTCGTAGAGCAGCACGCCGCGGTGGATCACGATGACGCGGCGGCAGAGGGCGACGACGTCATCCATGTAGTGGCTGGTGAGGAGGATCGTCGCGCCGCTGCGCTGGTTGTACTCGGCGACGAAGCGGCGGATGCGGCCCTGCATCGAGATGTCCAGGCCGAGCGTGGGCTCGTCGAGGAACGCGACGCCCGGGGAGTGCAGGAGGCCCGCCGCGAACTCGACCTTCATCCGCTCGCCGAGTGACAGCCCCCGCACCGGCTTGTGCAGGAGCGGCTGCAGCTCGAGGAGATCGGTGAGCTCGTCGAGCGTGCGCCTGTACTGGGCGTCCGGGATCGCATAGATCTCTTTCAGCACCAGGAACGAATCGGCGGCCGGGATGTCCCACACCAGCTGCGAGCGGTTGCCCATCAGGAGCGTCATGCCACGCAGGAAGGTCCCGTCACGCCGCCAGGGCACATGCCCCAGCACGGTGGCCTCGCCGCCTGTCGGATGGAGCAGGCCCGACAGCATCTTGAGCGTCGTCGTTTTGCCCGCGCCGTTGGGACCGAGAAAGCCCACGACCTCACCAGGGTCGATGTGGAACGTGATCCCGTCCACCGCGAGCACCTCGCGGTAGCGACGCTTGACCAGCGAGCGGAACGTGGCGGCCAGTCCGGTCTCGCGTTCGGTGACGCGGTAGACCTTCCGGAGCGCGCGCACGTCGACGACGGGCGCATCCATGGGCCGCAGAGCCTACACGGCGACCGCGTGATCCGAATGAGGACTTCGCGACAGTCGGGTCACTCCAGCAGCCGCGCGCGGATGCGCTCCGCGTCGGCGTCTGAAAGTCCGGCTCGCGCAAGGTACTCCTTGGCGCCACCATGTCGCGACCGAAGGTGCGCAAGCGTCGCGAGCATCGTCTCGGCGCGCGCGTCGTAGCCGCGCTCGAGGCGTGCACGCGCCTCATCGTCCGGCGCGGCCGCCAGCGCCGCGGCGAGCTCCGCCGCGAGGTTCGCCACGGACAGCGAGTAGTCCGCGGCGATGTCCGCCTCGTCAACACCGACCAGTGACAGCAGCATCGCGACGGCGATCCCGGTGCGGTCCTTGCCCGCGAGACAGTGGATGACCACGCCACCCGGCACCGCGCTCGCCACCGCACGTGCCATCGCGGCGATCTGCTCGGACCGCCGATCGATCACGAAGCAGTCGCGTTCGGTGCGGGTGCGAGCGAACGGGTCCATCTCGCGCCACAGCTGCTCGCTCTGCTGCGGGATCAAGAGGTAGTCGACGCCGTGCTCGTGCCAGATCGGATCCGGGTCCCTCTCGACCTCCGCCGGCGTCCGTAGGTCGATCACCGTCCGCACGCCGTGAGCGACCAACGCGGCACGACCCCCGTCGTTCAAGCGGCAGAGCTGATCGGAGCGGACGAGCGCACCGCGCCGCACGCGCCGGCCATCGGCGGTCGCAAGTCCGCCGAGATCCCGCACGTTGAGACAGGAATCCCACGCGAGCGCGCGGGTCGTCTCGTTCGCGTTAACCGCCGACGACACGACGGATATCCGCGATGCTGACGACGACCAGGAGCAGGAGCAGCAGTACGAAGCCGACGGCGTGCACGGCGGCCTCGATCTGCGGCGACAGGCGCACGCGGAAGATCCCGCCCAGGAGCACGAAGAACAGGCGCCCTCCGTCCAGCCCGGGGAACGGAACGATGTTGAGCACGGCGAGGTTCACCGACAGCACCCCGACGAGCTTGAGGAACGTCGGAAGGCCGAACTGCGCGACCTGCCCGGTGACGCGGAAGATCTCGATCGGCCCGCCGACCGTCGGAGCGTCGGTCGACCCGCGCGGCGCGAGGAGCTGCCCGGGCAGCTCCGCGATCTGCGCGATCACTTGACCCGACAGCGAGACCGCCTGACGGAATGCGTCGGGGAGCGGCACGGCGATGGGGCCCTGGACCTCCTCGAGCCCGATCCCCAGCGGACCCTGCCCCTCGGGCGGCTCGGCACGGGGCACGGCCTTGATCGGGGGGAGCGGACGGCCGTTCCGCTCGACCTCGAGCGTGACCTCTTTGTCCGGATTCAGGCGGGCTTGGGCCCGCACGTAGCTGACGAGATCGTTGGACCGCTCGATCTTGCGGCCGTCGATCGCGCGAACGATGTCACCGGTCTGGAAGCCGGCTCGGCTCGCGGGGGAGTCGGGCGCCACTTCGCGCACGCGCACGTCGCCGGTCGAGGCCGTCGTCCCGGTGGCGAAGGCGATGGTGAGGACGAACAGCGCGAGCACCATGTTCATCGTCACGCCGGCCGCAAGAACGATCGCCTGTGACCACCACGGCTTCGACGTGAACGATCCCGGCGCACCCTCGCCCGCCTGGCGGATCGCGAAGTCGTCCTGACCGAGGATGCGCACGAAGCCGCCGAACGGGATCGCGTTGAGGCTGTAGTCGATGTCCGCGTGGCGGACCGCGAAAAGACGCGGCGGGAACCCGAACGCGAACTCGAGCACCTTCATGCCGAGCAGCCGCGCCGTCAGGTAATGACCGAACTCGTGCACGGCGATGATCACGGTGAAC
>Ga0075429_100000413_pt1 | contig 31734 bp, 30 predicted proteins | sample RhiMetdeltSRZDD3_FD_75295 | JGI IMG/M metagenome (GOLD analysis project Ga0075429, IMG submission 75295) | Populus rhizosphere microbial communities from Tennessee, USA - Rhizosphere MetaG P. deltoides SRZDD3 | ecosystem: Host-associated > Plants > Roots > Rhizosphere > Soil | place: USA...
GAGCTCGGTGGCGGTGGCATCGGTCATCTTCGGGACCCTGTTCAACCCGAACATCGGGTGGCTGCCGTGGATGGGGTTCAACCCGAAGCCGCCGCTGCTGCAGAACCCGGACTGGGCGCTGCCGTCGGTGGCGCTGGTGTCGATCTGGCAGAGCATCGGCCTGTCGTTCATCGTGATGTCGGCCGGCCTGCAGGCCATCCCCGACGAGGTCATGGAAGCCGCCCAGCTCGACGGGGCCCGGCCGTGGCGGCGCTTCTGGCGGGTCACGGTGCCGCTCCTGTCGCCGACGATCTTCTTCGCCATCGTGGTCGGGTCGATCTTCGCCTTCCAGGCGTTCGCCCAGGTCGACCTGCTGACCAAGGGCGGCCCGCTCGATCGGACCAACGTCCTGACCTACAACATCTTCACCACGCTGCGGGAGCGCCAGGACGAGGGCCAGGCCGCGGTCCTGTCGATCGCCTTGTTCGGCGTGACCCTGCTGCTGACGCTGTTCCAGATGCGGATCCTCGAGAGGCGGGTGCACTATGCCAGCTGAGCGGAACAACCACCCGGTCCTCCGCAAGGTCGGCGCCTACCTGCTGCTGTCGGCGCTGGCACTGATCGTGCTGTTCCCGATCTACGTCACCGTCGTGGGCTCGTTGCTGCGGCCCGACCAGCTGGTGTCACAGCCGCCGTCGCTGTTCCCGACCCACCCGCAGTGGGACACGTACAGCGAGGCGTGGAGCGGCGGGCACTTCTCGACGTACCTGCGCAACAGCGCCATCGTCACCGCGCTGATCGTGGCGGGGCAGCTGGTGACGTCGATCCTGGCCGGCTATGCGTTCGCCATGCTGGAGTTCCCGTTCAAGCGGGTCATCTTCGTGGTGTTCCTGGCGACGATGATGGTGCCGTTCGAGGTCACGATCATCACCAACCTCCAGACCGTCACCGACCTGCACTGGTACAACACGTACGCTGGCCTGGCGGTCCCCTTCCTGGCCACGGGGTTCGGAGCGTTCCTGCTTCGGCAGGCGTTCCTGCAGATCCCGTCCGACCTGCGGGACGCCGCCACCATCGACGGCTACGGCCACCTCAAGTTCCTGGGCCGGGTGGCGGTGCCACTGGCCCGGCCGTCGATAGCGGCGCTGGCGGTGTTCTCGTTCCTCGGCGCCTGGAACCAGTACCTGTGGCCGCTGCTGGTCACCAAGGACGACACGTACCGGACCGTCCAGATCGGCCTGAAGCAGCTGCGCTCGACCCAGGTTGACGAGATCAACATCACCCTGGCCGGGACGATCCTGGCGGCGTTGCCGCTGGTCATCCTGCTGATCCTGTTCCAGAAGCAACTCATCCGCGGGCTCACCACCGGGGCGGTGAAAGGTTGACCTCGATGTCCTCGATGCCCTCGATGTCCCTGAACGGGCGTTCCTGGCGAGCCCGGGCGGCGGCGCTGCTGGTCGTCGGCCTGCTGTCGGCGGGAGCCGTCGGCTGCGGCGGGGGAGACGACGACAGCGCCGGCGACGATGACGACGGCGACCTCGCCTCGTGCCCGACGTCGGCGCTCGATGACGCTTCGGGCCCGGTGCAGATCACGTTCTGGCACACCATGCAGCGGGCCAACGAGGCGGCGCTGAAGGAGCTCACCGACGCCTACAACTCGTCGCAGGACAAGGTGAAGGTGAAGCTGGTCAACAACAGCGACTACGACGACCAGCAGGACAAGTACCGGGCCGGCCTGACCACCGGCGACCTGCCCGACGTGGTGCTGCAGCAGGACATCTACCTGCAGCAGATGATCGACACGGAAACGGCGCTGCCGGTGCAGTCCTGCATCGACGCCACCGAGGACTTCGACGCGGAGGACTTCACCGGAGCGGCGCTCGACTACTTCTCGGTCGACGATGTCCAGTGGGGCCTGCCGTTCAACCTGTCGAACCCGGTCCTCTACTACGACAAGGTCGCGTTCCGGAAGGCCGGCCTCGACCCCGAGAAGCCACCGGCCACCTTCGACGAGCTGCGCACCGCGGCGGAGAAGATCAAGGCCGCCGGCTATGCGACCGGCATGAGCCTGAAGGTGGACTCGTGGCAGTTCGAGCAGCTGGTCGCCAACCAGGGCGCCGACTTCGCCAACAACGGCAACGGCCGTGAGTCACGGGCCACCGCGGCGGCGTTCGACAACGAGGCCGGCAAGGCGGTGTTCGAGCTGTTCGGGGGCATGGTCGCCGACGGCCTGGCAACGTCGAGCCCCCGCCGCGGGCCGAGCCAGTTCGACAACCTCCTCGGCATCGCATCGAAGCACAACGGCATGAGCTTCGACACCACGGCCGCGTTGGGGACGATCGTCGAGCTGTTCGCGTCGGGCCAGTACAAGGACGTCGAGCTGGGCGTCGGGCCGATGCCCGGTCGCACCGACGACGGCGGGATCGTGGTGGGCGGCGCGGCGCTGTACATCTCGGCCACCGACCCGGCCAAGCAGGCCGCGGCCTGGGACTACATGCAGTACCTGACGTCGCCGGAGAGCCAGTCGAAGTGGTCGGCTGCCACGGGCTACATCCCGGTGCGGGCGTCGTCGGTCGACCTGCCGGAGGTGAAGGCGCGGTGGGCTGAGGTGCCCGGATTCAGGGTGGCCTACGACCAGCTGGTGTCGAGCGCGCACAACACGGCGACGGACGGCGCGGTCATCGGCGACTTCGAGGGCGTGCGGGACGCGGTCGAGGAGGCCGAGAACCGGATGTTCCTCGACAAGGGCGACCCCGACGCCGCGCTGAAAGGGGCGGCTGACAAGGCAACGTCGGCGATCGAGGCCTATAACGATCGCTTGTGAGCGATCTCCGCGACGACGGGAGCGAGCAGTGAAGACACGGACTGGACTGGCGGTGGTGCTGGCCGGGGCGCTCCTGGCTGCCGCGTGCGGTGGCGGCGATGACGACGACGCCGGCGGGGGTGGGGGTGACGGCGACCTGCCGTCCTGCCCGGTCGACGAGCTGGCGTCGGCGGCGAAGGACGGGCCGGTCGAGCTGACGTTCTGGCACACGATGACCCGGGCCAACGAGGACGCGCTGAAGCAGCTGACGGAGGAGTTCAACGGGTCGCAGGACGAGGTGAAGGTCAAGCTGGTCAACAACAACGACAGCAACGACCAGCACGAGAAGTACATCGCCCAGCTGGACACCGACCCGAAGGGCCTGCCGGACCTGATCCAGTCGCAGGAGTACTACGTCCAGCAGATGGCCGACACGCAGTCGGTGGTGCCGGTGCAGTCGTGCATCGACGCGACCGATGACTTCGATGCCGACGACTACGTGTCGCGGACGATGGCGTACTACACGATCGACGACGTGCAGTGGGGCCTGCCGTTCGCCGTGTCGGAGCCGGTGCTGCTGTACAGCCGTTCGGCGTTCACCAAGGCGGGCCTGGATCCCGACAAGCCGCCGGCGACGTTCGACGAGCTGCGGTCTGCTTCGGAGAAGCTGAAGGCTGCGGGGTTCGAGGCGGGGCTGGCGCTGAAGCTGGACGCGTGGCACCTCGAGCAGATGCTGGCGTGGCAGGGCAAGGAGTTCGTGAACAACGGCAACGGGCGCTCGGGGCGGGCGACGGAGGTCGCGTTCGACAACGCGACTGCGGTAGACATCTTCACGTTCCTGAAGGGCATGGTCGACGACGGGCTGGCGGTGACGAACCCGGCCGAGGGCCAGGACGGGATCAACAACCTGCTGAGCATCGGGTCCCGGAAGACGGGGATGACGATCGACTCGTCGGGGACGCTGGGGACGATCATCCAGGTGCTGGAATCCGGGCAGTACGCCGGGACCGACCCTGACGTGGCGCCGGTGCCGGGGCTGACGTCCGATGGTGGCGTGCTGGTGGGCGGGTCGGGCCTGTACATCTCCGCCCAGTCGCCGGCGAGGCAGGCGGCGGCGTGGAAGTTCGCCCAGTTCCTGACGACGCCGTCTGCTCAGGCCAAGTGGGCTGCGGCGACGGGGTTCATCCCGGTGCGGAAGTCGGCGACGTCGGAGCCTGTCTTGGAGGCTCGCTGGAAGGAGATCCCGGGCTTCAAGGTGGCCTACGACGAGGTGACCGAAGGCGCCGAGAACGACGCCACCGCTGGCCCCGCCATCGGGAACTACAAGGCGGTCCGCGACGCGCTGGAGAAGGCCGAGTCGTCGATGTACCTCAACGACCTGTCGCCCGAGAAGGCCATCGACCAAGCCGCCAAAGACGCCAACGAAGCGATGCAGTCCTACAACGACCGCCTGTAAGGGAGCGCCAGTCCGAGGCGGCGAGCAACGGAGGATTCCCCATGACCACAGACCCGACGGACGGCATCCACGCCCTGCCCGCCTACCCGGCCGGCTTCAGGTTCGACGCACCGGAGGCGATCGCCAACTGGCGGCCGCTCGTGCACTGGCTACTGGTCATCCCCCACGTGCTCGTCGTCGGCGCGCTCCAGAGGGTCGCCCAGGGCCTGGCCGTGATCTCCTGGTTCGCGATCGTCTTCACCGGTCGGCTCCCGGCCGGCATCGCCCGGTTCCAGGCCATGTACCTGCGCTACGAGATCCGCACGGCCACCTTCGCCGGGTTCCTCCGGGAGGAGTACCCGCCGTTCACGTTCGACACCACGATCGACGACCCCGGCGACGATCCACGCGTCCACGTCGAAGTCGATCCGCAGATCGAGGACCGCAACCGGTGGACCACGGGGTTCCGGCTCATCCTGGCCATCCCCCACCTGATCGTGCTGGCCTTCCTCGCGATCGCGCTGGTCGTCGTCGCCATCATCGGCTTCTTCGCCGTCCTGTTCACCGGGCGGTGGCCCGAGGGGCTGCGCACCTTCGCCCTCGGTGTCGGCCGGTGGTGGCTACGGGTCCAGGCCTACCTGCTCCTGCTCACCGACGACTACCCGCCGTTCACCCTCGACGAGCTCCCGATGCCCTCACACTGAGGCTCAGCTCAGCCCTGGTCAGGCGGCCAGCGCGTGGGCGGCGGCTGCGATCTTCTCGGCGCCGTTGGTGGTGAGCTGTTCGACGATGCGCACGAAGTTGGGGTGCTCGAGCCCGGAGACGAGGAACGTCCACCGGTAGGCGCGCCGTTGGTGGGTGCGGATCTCGTCGCGCTCGGCTTCGGTGAAGCCACGGCCGGTGGCTGCTTGCAGTGCGTCGATGTCGAGCTCGACCTGATCGCCGAGGAGCCCGTCGACGGCGCCGCCGAGCTCGAGAAGCTGGTCGATCGCCTGGTCCCGCTCGTCTGCGCTGAGCCCGTCGGCGACCTCGTCGATGAGCAGGCTGTCCATCCGTGCATGACGCGACTCGTCGATCCAGTGGAAGCGCAGCAGGTCGCGGAACAGCTCGTCGAGCCCGACACCGTCCTTGACGTGTTCGGTGTAGTGAAGCTGGGTGAACCACTCGATCATGCTGGTCAACAGCAGTGCCGTGAGCGGCGAGGTGGCGAGCACGGCCCCGGCGACCTGCTCGCGTCCAGGGATCAGCCCACACTCCACACCGAAGCCGGCCTGGAACTGCTCCATGGCCCGGCGCATCATCTCCTGGTGCTTGAGCTCCTCACCGGCGAAGTGCAGCAGTGACCACAACCGGGTCTCGTCGCCGTAGACGTCGGCGCGGGCGTGGTCGATCACCATCGGGACGATGTACTCCTCGACGAACGCGAACAGGTGGCAGTAGCTGTTGCCGCGGATCTGGTTGAGCATGCGCCTCTCGTCGTCGTCGAGGCAGCCGATCGCTTCGACGCCGGCGAGTCGTTCCGGCAGGAACCGCTTGGTGAAGTCGAAGTCGCGGCCGGCGAAGCAGTCGTCCACGGTCCAGGGCTTGGACTCCGCCGGCTGGAGGCAGGCGGCATAGCTGTACTGGTGAGTCAACACAGGGTCTCTCCCTCTGAGGTTCCGGGTGGTGCCGTCTACAGTCAGGGATCACGGTCAGGTCACACATCCGTGCTCAGTACGGAAATCCCGCGGTGGCACGACCCGGAGCCAGTCCGCGGCTGACGCGACGCGAGCTCGACGTGCTCGCGGCGCTCGCCGAACGGCTCACGAACGCCGAGATCGCGGGGCGTCTGTTCATCTCCGAGCGGACCGTCGAATCACACGTCACCGCGCTGCTGCGCAAGCTCGAGGCGAAGAACCGCCGCGAGCTCGCCGACATCGCCCAGCGCGAGCAGTCGCTCGATCGGCAGTCACGTCTTCCCGCCGTGGTCGAGTTGCTCGTCGAACCGGCGGGGTTCGTCGGTCGCGCCGGCGAGCGCCGCCAGTTGGGTGAGCTGTGGAGGCGTTGCGTCACCGGGCCGTCGCGAGTGGCGGTGCTTGCCGGTGAGGCAGGCATCGGCAAGAGCCGCCTGGCAGCCGAGTTCGCCGCCGAGGTCGACCAGTCGGGAGGCCGCGTCCTGCTCGGGACGTGCTTCGAGGACGCCGAAGCTCCGTTCCAACCCTTCGTCCAAGCCATCGCCGACGACCTGGCGTCCCTTTCGGAGGTCTCCCTTCGGCGCCGCGCCGCCTTCGATACCCCCGCCCTGGCCCGGATCATCCCCGGTTTCGCCCGACGAGCCGGAACCGTCGCCCCGGCCAGCGATCCCGACCCGGTGTCGGGGCAGGCGACGATCGCGGCCGCCATCGGTCGTTACCTCCGGCGAGCAGCCGAGGAAGCTCCGCTGCTGCTGATCATCGAGGACCTCCACTTCGCCACCGCGACCACCTGCGCGACGGTGCTCCACCTCGCCCGCTCGCCGATGCACGCCCCGATCCTGATGCTGATCACCACCCGCGACACCGCACCCGATCTCGACGACGAACTGCGGGTTCTGCTCGGCGATCTCACCCGCATGCCGGCAGTAGACAGCATCCCCCTCGGCGGCTTGCCGACAGCGGATGTCGCCGACCTGCTCGCCCGGCTCGGATCCACGGCCAACGCCACGAGCGTCACGACCGACACCGGTGGCAACCCCCTGCTCGTCGTCGAGGTCGCCCACAGCCCTGACGCCACGACCGCGTCGCTGCACGCCATGCTCGCCCGGCGGTATGCGCTACTGACCGACGCCGACCTCACGGTCGTGGATGTCGCCGCGGTCGTCGGGACCGAGTTCGACGCCGACGTCGTGGCTCGCAGCCTGGGGTGTGAGCTCGAGGTCGCGCTGGCCAGCCTCGAGCGGATCGCGGCGGCCGGCCTCGTCCACGCCGTGCCCGGTCGACCGGGCCTGTTCGCGTTCGCCCACGCGCTGTTCCGGCGCGCCCGCTACGACGGCATTCCCCCACGCACGCGCCTGCTGATCCACCGTGACGTCTCCACCACCCTCGCCGCGCGGCTGCCCGCCGACGAGGCAGTGCTGGCCGAGCTCGCCCGCCACGCGTCGATCGCCGCACCAGTGGGCGACGCGCTGAAGGCCGTGGACTACTCGATGCTGGCGGCCGCCCGAGCCGAGCGCTTCCTGGGTCTGGGCGAAGCAGCGACGCACTATCGCCGGGCCCTCGAGGTCGCGGCCATGGTCGAAGAACCGCGACCGGACCTCGTCCTCACGCTCACCATCAAGCTCGGCGAGGTGCTCAACGGAGTCGGCGACCCGCAGTCCCGGGAGCTGCTGCTGCGCGCCGCCGCGATGGCCCGCGACGCCGCTGATCCGGAAGCGCTCGCCGAGGTTGCGCTGGCAATGATCCGCTACGGCGGCGTGCCGGCACCCGGCGCCGACCCGGAGTTCGTCGCCATCGTCGAAGAGGCGCTCGCGCTACTCAGTCGGGAACCCAGCGCGCTGCGCGCACGTGCGCTCGCCGCCTTGTCGGAGGACGTGGCCTTCACCGATCCGGACCGGGCGATGGAGCACCTGCGCGAAGCATTGGACGTCGCCGAGCGGCTCGGCGACCCGGAGACACTCGGTCACGTCCTGCTCTCCTACCGCTTTGCCGGCAAGAGCCCCGGCAACGCCGACGCGGGGCATCCGACAGCCAACCGGTTGATCACCCTCGGCAGGCGAACCGGCCACACACCGTTCGTCGTCCACGGTCTCATCCAGCGGGCGTGGACGTTCCGCGAAGAGGGCGACCTGACATCAGCTGACCGAGCGATGTCCGCCGCCCGTGCACTCCTCGGCGACGAGCCGGCTCCCGTCTACGCCGCCATGTTCACGCTCTACCGGTCGTCGCAACTGCAGCTCGCCGGCGACCTCGCCGGTGCCGAGGAGGTAGCGAACGAAGTCCTCAGCCTGAGGACCGGGTTCGACATGACGTTGTGGTACGGGCCGGCGTTGATGGTCATCCGCGGCCACCAGGCCCGCCTCGGCGAGCTGATCCCGCTGATCGAGGCCGACACCGACCATCCAGCCTTCGGTCGGTCATACCAGGCCGTCCTCGCCGCCGCCTACGCGTTCGCCGGCCGGCTCGACGACGCACGCTCGATCCTCACCACGTTCTCGAGCAACGACTACCGGGATGTTCGCCGCAACCAGATGTGGCTCACCGACATGGCAGCGCTCGCCGAGGCTGCCGACATCGTCGGCCACCAGGCGGCCGCCACGGCGATCGCCGAGCAGCTCCAACCGTTCACCGGGCGAATCGCCACCCTCTACGCGACCGTGGTGACGACCGTCGATCTCGTCCTCGCACAGATGGCACTGGTGACCGGCGACCACGAGCTCGCCGGCCGGCATGCCGAGCAGGCGGTCTCCGCCAGCCGCGAGCGCAAGACCCGGCTCTTCCTCGGCCGCGAGCTGCTCCGAGTCGCCGCCGCCCGCCAGCGCCTCGGGGAAGGCGCGTCCGCCCCACATGACCTCGTGCACGAGGCGCTGGCCATCGCAGACCGAACCGGCGCGACCCTCATCCGGGACGAAGCGCACCGCCTCGGCCTCCTCGACGCAACCACACCGTGACCGGCTCCTCGTGGAGGGAGCGGCAGACTGCTCGCATGTTTGGTCGTAGGACGGCTGTTGGGGCGGTGGGGACGTACACGACGTGGGGGTGGGCGGGGCCTCGGGGTGGGTACGACCAGATGGCGTGGGTGGTGGAGCCGAGGACGGACCCTTCGCCGGTGGGGTACTTCTGGAGCCATCAGGTGGGGCTCGTGGATGGGGAGGGGGCTTACTTCGGGTTGCAGACGGTGGGGGCGGCGCCCACGGGGAAGATCGCGATCTTCTCGGTGTGGGGGGCGATGGAGGCGGAGGGGCCCGAGTACGCCACGGCCTTCGGCGGGGAGGGCACGGGGATGACGGTCCGGGTCCGCTACCCCTGGGTCCCGGGCCGGCCCGAGCACCTGGCCATCCGCTACGACGGCAACTGCTGGTGGCGGGCCGAGGTCGGGGACCAGCTCGTCGGCCGCATCCAGGTCGACCCGAGCTGGGGCGGGCTGGGATCGACCTCGATCATGTGGACCGAGCGCTACGCCCCGCCGCCGCGCACCTGCGCCGAGCTCGGCCACGCCGTCGCCTGGTTCAGCACCCCGACCGCCGACGGCGACGTCGCGCCCACCCACCACCACAACCATCTGGCGACCAACCGGGGCTGTCCCGGCTCGTCGGTGCAGGACACCGACGGCGGTGTCCTGCACGTCCAGGGCGCGCCGGGCGAGAGCTAGGAGCCGCCCATCACGCCCGGCAGGCGCTCGCCGGCGAAGTCGAGCAGGCCGACCCACGTCGGGCGGACCGAGACGCGGGCCATCCGGGTCCCGGGCTGGTCGGCCATCGCCAGGTACTGGCTGGCGCCCTCCTCGCCCAGGTACTGCCGGGCCGAGTCGGCGTAGTCGGGGTCGATCCCGTCTACCTCGGTGACCTCCGCCTTGCCCCGGAGCATCAGCACCTGCGCGGGTGCGCTCTCCGTGTCGATCGAGATGGCGACGTCGGGCCGGGCCCGCAGGGCGGCCAGCCGGCGGGCCGGCGCCGGGACGTGCGGGGCCCGGATGAACGTCGACATGACCAGCTCGCCATCGGTCCACCGGAACCAGGTGGCAACGATCCGCGGCGTCCCGTCCTTCGCCGTGTAGGCGACCCGGGCCGGGATGGCCGAGGCCAGCAGCTCCTTGGCCAGCGGGGTGTCGAGCAGCTCCAGGCTGCCCTGGGGCAGAGCGGCGGGTTCAGCATTGGTCATGGAGCTAAGACCGATCCACCGACCGGAACTCATCGCGGCGAGCCGTCAGCCGAGGCGACCCAGGATGTTGCGGGTGACCTGCTCGATCTGCGGGTCGCGGGCCGCGAGGCCGTGAGCCCAGTCGGTCGAGCCCGAGGTCACCACCGTCGCACCGGCAGCATTCGTGTAGGCACCCAGGACGGCGTGGCCGTGGCGGATCCGCTCCATCGCCGACGGCTCACGCGTCCCGAACACGCGCGACGCGATGTACTCCAGCTCGCTCGGTTCCCCCGGCTTCGGTGGGCGAGGCGCGGTCTCACGGGTGAAGTGCTGCGTCGGACAGGTGCCCAGGATCTCGAAGCTCGCCGGCGTCCCGTCCTCGCCCGTCGGGTACGGCAGCCCGTCCCGGTACGTGAACACGCACCCGTCGCACTCGTAGCCGACGACGGTCGCGCCCGCCCCCAGCACGTCGCCGTAGCCGAGGCCGGTGCCATCGAAGATCCAGTGCCCTGCCCGGTGCACCGTGTATCCCCCCAGCCCGGCGGTCACGTTGCGGCCGATCCGGTGGTAGCCGCCCCGGGTGAAGGACACCCCGGTCATGTGGTTCTCGGGCCGGTCCACGAGGACGTCCGACCAGAACGTCGTCACCTCCGGCTCCCGATCGGTCCCCAGCAGCGGATCGTTCTTGAAGAACCCCTTGTACCCGACCATCACATCCCGGTCGTCGCCCTCGAGCCGCACCTGCCACAGCGACGTGTTGCCGGAGAAGAACGCCGCGTTGCCGCCACCGGCGATGAAGCCCTCGACCGTGTCCCGCATGCCCCAGGACCAGTACTCGTCGTGGCCGACCGACAGGTACAAGCTCGTCCCGTCCAGCACCGACGGGTCCTCGAGGTCGGCGTTCGTGCACACCCCGACCTCGACGCCCTCGCGCTCGGCCCACTGGATGAACGGCAGCTCCCAGTCGGGCCACCCCGCGGACCCGGCATAGCCCGACAGGTGGTTCAGCTGCAGGTAGCCGACGTGTGCCGCCATCTGAGGATCGGGCTCGCCCGTCGTCGTCACCCGGCGCCCCTTGCCCGGCGGCTTGTGCAGGTAGCCGGCCGCCATCGGCCGCTGCAGAGCGACCCGCGTGCCGCCGGTGTACAGGTTGGGCCCGCCGAAGTCGTTGTAGGCGTGCCACGTGTTGGTCGCCAGCGCGAGCACGGTCCGGGCCGGCGAGGACGGCCGGACGACGAAGAACGCGTGGTCCCGCCGCACCTTCTCGCCGACGTCGATCTCCAGGACGACCTCGTAGTAACCCGACCGCCACCCCGGATCGACGTCGAGCGTCAGCGCGACCGGCCACCCGCACCCCTCCGAGGCGGCGGACGACGGGGTCTCGTGCTCGTCGGCGGCGACAGCCGGGGCGCTGAACACCACGTCCCGCTGCGCCCCGACTCGCGCCACCTCGACCCGCACCGGCCGCCCACCCGACGACGACAGGTGCAGACCGACCTGCTCACCGGCCCGAACCGACTGCGGCCAGCAGTACCCCGTGACCACCTCACGTGCCATCGCCGGACCCTAGTGGGCGAACGGGCTGATCACCGGGGGTGCCCCGGTCACGGAGCGTGCGGGCGATAGCCTCGGGCGGTGGCCGTGCGCCGGATCGTCCTCGTCGCCCTGCTGGGTCTGGTCGCCTCTGTGGCGATCGGGCTCGGTCCGGCGATGCTCGGCGACGGTGTCAGCCAGGCGCTGACGGCCGGCAAGGCCGGCGGCGAGCGCCATCACGTCGACGACGGGGGCGCGCCCTGCGCCATCCGGGCCGACTGCGCCGGTGGCCTGGGCCTCGTCACCGTGGCCCTGCTGCCACTGGCGGTCGCGGCGGCAGCAACGGTGCTGCCGACGCCGGCTCCTGCCGCCCGCGTGGTCACCCGGCGGGAGCGGCTCCGCTCGAGGCTCGCCGCCGACCGCCTCCTCCGCCCACCCCAAGCCTGACATCACGTCCGAACTGTCAGCCGCTGGGCCGCGTCGCGGCCCGGCACCGGATCTCGATGTCAGGAGGTATCGGTGGACGACACCGATCTCGCGATCACGTTCTTCACGTTGCTCACCCTGGTCGCCAACGCGGCCTCCCTCGGGCTGGTGGGGCTCGCCGTCGCCCCGGCCCGCCCGCCCTGGACCACGCTCCGCGCCGACGTCATCCGCAGCGGTCTACCGGTCGCCTGGCTGGTCGCCGCGGTGTCGATGGGCGGCAGCCTGTGGTTCTCCGAGGTAGCCGGCTTCGAGCCCTGCCGGCTCTGCTGGATCCAGCGGGCCTGCATGTACCCGCTGGTCGCAGTGCTCGGCGTGGCCGTCCTACGCCGGCGCCGCCCGGGCGCAGCGGGCGGCTGGGCCGAACGGCTGGCGCTCGCCATGGCAGCAGTCGGCGCAGTCGTCGCCGGCTACCACCTGCTGGTCGAGCGGTTCCCCCAGCTCGAGTCCAGCACCTGTGACCCGACCAACCCGTGCTCGCTCGTCTGGTTCGAGCGGCTCGGCTTCGTGACCCTGCCCTACATGGCGCTCAGCGGCTTCGTGGCGATCATCGCCCTGCTGCTGTCGTCGCGCCCCGCCCGCATGGAGGCCCTCGCATGAGCACCCGCACCGCTCGAACACCTCGCGCACCTCGCACGTCCCGCCCATCCCGCCGGCCCAACCTCATGCTGCGGCTCGCATTGGTGGCGATCGTCCTCGCGGCACTCGCCGCGGTGGTGATCAGCGCCGCCGGCTCCGGCTCGCCGGGCGGCGGCGACAGCAGCGCCGGCGCCAGCGAGGACGTCCCGGCCTTCGACACGGCCACCGCGACGGCCACCGGGACCGCGCTCCCCGCCTTCCCCGACAAGGGCGCCGACCCCGCGGTCGGCCAGAAGGCCCCTCGCGTCCAGGGCACCGACCTGTCCGGCGCCACGCGGGTCGTGCCGACAACCGGTCGCCCCACGATCCTGCTGTTCCTCGCCCACTGGTGCCCGCACTGCCAGCGCGAGGTCCCGGTGGTGCAGGACTGGGTCCAGTCGGGCGGGCTCCCGGAGGACGTCGACCTCGTCGGCGTCGCCACGGCCATGAGCGACGTCCGGCCCAACTGGCCCGCATCCTCGTGGCTGGCCCGGGAAGGCTGGACCGCGCCGACCGTCGCCGACGCCGGCAACCAGGCCGCGGTCGCGTACGGCCTCTCCGGGTTCCCGTACTGGGTGGTCCTCGATGCCGACGGCAAGGTCGTCGAGCGCCGTACCGGAGAGCTGAGCACCGAGCAGATCGACGCGATGGTTCAGGCCGCCCGGGACGGCGCGCCGAAGGAGTAGGCAGGGCCAGAATGCACGCACAGATGAGCGACGAGCTGCCCCGCTACGAGCGACCCATCGAGCCCGCCGACCCGACCACCGTCCCGCTGGGCGAGGTGATCCCGTACGACGACCTCGACGCGGCGATCGCGGCCTCGACCCTGACCCCGGGCGGGGCGCAGCTCCTGCGGGGCCTGCTCAGGGTGGGGCGGCCCGCGCTGTTCCCGGGCGGGGGAGTGGGCATCGAGTACGGCAGCCTCCTGAAGACCGCCACCCGGCCCGACCACCTGGCAGCCCACCTGCGAGAGGCCGCCGCTCACCTCGACGAGCGGGCGGTCGACGTGCTGGTGGTGCCGGGCATGTCGGGCTACCCGGTGGGCGCCATGTACTCGGCGGTGTCGGGCTTGCCCGCAGTGCTCCTGAAGAAGCAACCGGTACCCACCGACACCGCGACGAAGCAGTTCCCGCCCGGCTCGTTCGTCATCCCGTCCTACACGGGCGAGGGCGACGTGGTGATGAGCGCCGACCTCGCCGCGGTCCAGGACATCGTCGACGGCCTCCTCGCCGCCCAGGTCGAGGCCCAGGCAGGCGAGGACCGGATCGAGCTCACCATCAGGATCGCGGGCGCCGACGACATCGTCGACAAGGCGACCATGAGCCAAGCGGTCAGCGAGAGCGCTCTGGTCATCGGCCGGGTCGCCATCACCCAGTTCGTCGACCGGCTCCGCACGGCGACCGGCGACCTCCGTCCCGTCAGCGACGACGTCCAGGTCGTCACCTGGGTCACGCCGCTGGTCAAGGCCTACACCCGGCCCCGCACCACCCCGTTCGCCGGCCTCACCGTCACCAGCATCCACCGAGACCCGCCCGCCCTCGGAATCGAGGGCCTCGGGCTGGTCGGCTTCAGAAGTTGCTGATGACGGCGTTGAGGATGCGGTCGATGGTGGTGGGGTCGGAGGCGTCGTAGGCGGCGGCCGAGGTGGCGTCGGCGATCTGGCGGAGGGTCGCCATGTCGGCGTCCTCGCCGTAACCGATCGGGAAGACCCGCACGGCCCGGGGGCTGATGCCCTCGCTCGCCGATTCCAGGGTGTCGATCAGCGACGTCAGCTGGTCGCGGTCGTCGGTGTCGTCGCCGTCCTGGTTCTTGCCGTCCGACAGGACCACCACGGCGTTGATCCGCTTGGGGTTGAACGCCTTCTGCGAGGCGCTGAACGCATCCTTCGTGGCCTCGTACAGGGGCGTGCCGTTGACCGGCTGGAGCTCCCGGATCTTGCCGGCCAGCGTCTCCCGGATGTCACCGACCCGGGCGGGCTCCTGCAGCTTGTCGAGGTTGCCGTCGGGCAGGTCGGTCGAGAACGTCCAGAGCCCGACGAGGTCGTCGTCCTTGAACTGGTCGAGCGCCCGCACCGCGGCCTGCTTGGCCAGGTCGAGCTTGGTATCGGCACCGTCGGAGCTGGCCGGGTCGCCCATCGACCCCGACACGTCCACCAGCAGCAGCACCCGGGCCGACTTCCGCTGGGTCGACCAGTCGCTGAGCAGGTCGGCGAGCACCGCGGGCTCGGGCACCTCCAGCAGCGTGTCGGGCGTCTTCGGGTCGACGCCGTTGGCATCGGTGATCGGCTTGCCCACCGGCACGTCCGGGCTGCCGGGCCGGAACCCGTACTTGAGCGCCTTGGCCTGGTTCTTCTTGGTCCCGAGGTACTTCACGAACGCCTCGGCGGCCTGCTTCTCGCCGTCGCTCACCCAGTCGGCGTTCAGCACGTACAGCGGGTGGTCGGAGTAGAGGGTGCCTTCCTTGGGATAGATGGCGACCAGCGGCTGGCGGGGCGGGCGCGCCTCCTCACCGGGGTCGAGGATCCCATCGGGGTTGCCGGTGTTGTAGTCGATGACCGACTTCTCCTCGACGGCCACCGCCGACACGTACTGGAACGGGTTGCCGCGGCGGTCGGCCCGGTACCAGTTGTTGAGGAAGGTCAGCGTCGTGTCGCCGTAGTGGACGACTGCCGATTCGACCGCGGTGGCGAACTGGTTGACCGCAGGGTTGTCGAGGTCCTCCGACGACAGGTCGCTGGTCTTCTTGGTGGCGGCGTACGCCTGGGCCACCAGGGCGGCGAGCCCGCTGGTGGAGAAGTTGGGGTTGGTCTTGCCCAGCCGGAACTGGCCCCACTCGGGGTGACCCTTGCCGCCCCAGCCCTTCGGGTCGCGGGCCAGCGCCAGGATGTCGGAGAAGCCGATGGGGGTCTTGGGCCAGCCCAGCGCCTGGGCCATGGGCTTGGGCATGGCGATGACCAGCGGGCTCAGCATGAGCCGCGCTGCGTCGGGGCTGGTCATCTCCTGGCCCGACTGCTGGTTGAGCACTGCGCCCCAGGTCGACGCGGCCGGCGACCAGATGACCGGCCGCGGCCCCTCGGCGCTCTCGTCCCAGCCGCTGGCCAGCAGCTGCTCGGCGAGGCCTGAGGACTTGCGTTGGATGCGGACGAAGGCGCAGTCGCCGCCGTCGAGGTCGGCGTCGTCGGAGCCGTTGAACGACTCGGCGAGGTCGGTCAGCAGCTGCAGCTTCTCGGGCGACGCCGCGACGTCGACCGCGGTGCAGTCGCCCGGGTCCTCGATCCCGTCGTCCCCGCTGCCGTCGTCATCACCGCCCCCGCACGCCGCCGCTGCCGTAACAAGCACTGCCACCAGGGCAAGAGCCCCCAACCGCCGTGTCATAGCAGCTTTCATAGCAGTTGCTCCCAGGTATCGAGCAGCACCCGGAGCACGTCGCCCCGGGGGATCCCTGCCTTGTCGGGCAGCTGCACCGACGTGTCGACGCCCTCCGTCGAACGGCCGTCGACCCGCCAGCCGGCGATGGCGAGCTGCTCGGCGAGGTCGTCGTCCTTGGCGAGGTCGTCGCCGGCGTCGCTGTCCTCTGGGTCGCCGATCGACACGGCCACGAGGTCGGCGGTCACCACCGGGTCGGGCACGACGACCCTGACGTCGTCGCGGCCCCGGGCCGACCGGGCATCCGCTTCGATGACCCCCAGGGCGGCGAGCTGGCCCGCACCCCGGGTCAGCATCATGTCGACCGGGCGGGGGACATCGGCGGCCGACGCCGAGGCCGCCAGCTTGGACAGCCAGTTCGTGAGGCCGCTGTCGAAGTCGTTGCTGGCGAAGCTGGCGTTGTCGAGGTAGGCGGCCGTGGCGGCCCCCAGGACCACGAGGCCGGTCGACGACGCCGGCTGGGCGATGCCGGCCTTCACCGTCCCCCAGGTGCTCTCGCCGCCGACCCTGTCCCACGGCTCGTCGGCTGCGTCGCCGACGCAGCGCCAGGTGAGGCCGTTGCCGCACACGCGCTGCTCGAGGGCCTTCGCCCGGGACTCGAACACCACCAGCACCACCGGCGACCGGGCGATGACCCCGCTCGGCTTCGCCAACACAGAGGGCAGGTTGCCCCGCTCCCGGGTGGTGGTCACGGCCTCGACCCACGGCCGGGGCACCAGCCACACATCACCAGACTTGGCGGCGTCGGCGGGCCGCCGGGCCTTCGCCAGCGCGTCGGCAGTGACCGAGGCCTCCTCGATGCGGACCGTGCGATCGCCCGCCGCGGCCCGGCACGCGTCGGCCAGCTCGGGCGGGCAGACCAACGTCGTCCCGTCGTCGCCGTCGGAACCCCCGCCGCCCCCGTCGTCGCCCCGCCCCCGGATGACGAACGCGACCCCGACCAGCGCGATCGAGGCGACGAGCGCCAGCAGTCGCCGACCGCGCTCGTTCATCAGGCCACCGCCGGTCGGGGCTCCCGCCACATCGGCCACATCGGCGGGCCGTGGGGGAGGGTGATCTCGCCGGTGACGGTGAACCCGAAGCGGGCGTAGTAGGCGAGATTCGTTTCCTTGGACGACTCCAGGTAGGCGCCGAACCCCTGGGCATCGCAGCGGTCGAGCACCGGCTGCAGCAGCCGGGCACCGATGCCCTGGCCCTGCGCCGGCGGGTCGGTGCCGAGGATGGCCAGGTACCAGTGGGGTTGGCGGGGGTGAGCGTCCTCGATGACCTGGAGGCCGCGCAGCACCCGGGGCAGCCGGGGCCCGATCAGCGGGGCGAACGCCGGCACCTGCTTCAGGAACTGCCCCCACGTGACCCGCCAGTGGTCGGGCGGGTCCCAGTAGGCGGCGCCTTCCTGGTCGTCGGTGGTCAGCACCTGGCCGTGGAGGCGGTGGCGGCGGCCCTCGTGGGCGAAGAAGCGGCGCAACCGGCGCAGGCGGCGCGGGGCCCGGCCGAAGGCCCAGGCCATGACCGGGTCGTCGTCGAAGGCACGGGCCAACGCTGCGGCCATCGGCTTGATGTCGTCGTCTGTCGCCATTCGAGCTCCGCTCACCACGCGCAGAGCCTATTGACCTGGTGGACCGCGCGGGCCAGCGGACCTTTCATGACCAACCCCTAAGAGTTGACTAATAGTTCAATAAGAGACGTATACCGCGCGGTATCCGTTGGGCAAGCTGTCGCCGAATGACACCTCAGCCGGAGGTGTCGTGGGGGGAAACCATGAAATCGAGCACGCCGATCATGGTCGGTAGCGCGCGCTCGATTTTCGGAGCCGAGGCTCTCGACGCGCGCCCGACGACGTATGACCTACACCCACGATCGCTGCCTGCCATCCTGCGTACCTTCTACTCCGAGCCGAGCGCTTGGGCTGCGTTGCTGCTGTGCGCGCTGCTCGTCGGCTATGGGGGTGGGGCGGTGATGTTCTGGTTCCACTCGATCTATTTGAACGAGGGTGGACCCGCCATTAGCCCTTGGCTGCACTGGTTCATTGATTCTTCGGCCGGGTTCATCGGCCTGACGCCGCTGGTCGCCCTCGTCCTGCCTTTCGCCTCCATCGTGGTCGGCCGGATCGCGTCGGCGGCGGGGGCGCGGGTCGGTGCCGTGCCCTTCGCATTCGTCGGTGGCACGGCGCTGGCGGTCGGCACTGCTCCAGCTCCGCTGGTGCACGACGGGCTGATCGGCCGCGGCACGTGGTTCGCCGCCAAGATGACCGAGTGGTGGGGCGGAGGCCATCACCACGCCATCGGCCGGCCCCAGGAGGTGTCCGCCGTCGTGGCGATGCTCCAACAGATCGCCGCCGGGGTGCCGATCTACATCTCGATCCTCCTGGTCGCGGTGCTCCTCGGCCGGGCCCTCAGCCGCACCGCCGAGTGGCTGGCTGCCGTCTAGCACCCACGTAGCATGGGCCGGTGCCTACGCCCACCATTCCTGAGCTGGGGCGCCGTGCCCGGGCTGCCAGCCGGACGCTGGCCACCTCGTCGACGGCCACCAAGGACGCCGTACTGGTGGCGGCCGCCGACCTCCTCGTCGAGCGGGCCGACGACCTGCTGAACGCCAACGCCGAGGACGTCCAGCGGGAGACCGCTGCAGGCGTGTCCGACACCGTCGTCGACCGCCTGCGGCTCAGCGGGGCCCGGATCGAGGGCATGGCCAACGGCCTGCGCCTGGTGGCGGGCCTGCCCGACCCGGTGGGCGAGGTCACCGAGGGCTGGGTGCGCCCCAACGGGCTGCGCATCCACAGGGTGCGGGTGCCGCTGGGCGTGGTGGCGATCATCTACGAGAACCGGCCCAACGTCACCAGCGATGCGTTCGCGCTCTGCCTCAAGTCCGGCAACGCAGCGTTCCTGCGGGGCTCGTCGGGTGCCATCCGCTCCAACGTGGCCATCGCCGGTGTGCTGCGGGAGGCGCTGGCCAAGGTCGGCCTGCCCGAGGACGCCCTGGTCCTGGTCGAGGACACCTCCCGGGAGGCCGCCGTCGAGTTCATGCGGCAACGCGACAGCATCGACTGCCTCATCCCCCGGGGCGGGCCGTCGCTGATCCGCTCGATCCTCGACAACGCCACCGTGCCCTACGTCATCGACGGCGACGGCAACTGCCACGTGTACGTCGACGCCGCTGCCAACTTGGCCATGGCCGCCGACATCGTCGTCAACGCCAAGACCCAGCGGCCCTCGGTCTGCAACGCCGCCGAGACCGTACTGGTCCACGAGTCGGTCGCCGGGACGTTCCTGCCCAAGCTCGCCGACCGGCTCGAGGGCGTCGAGCTCGTCGGCGACGACCCGACCCGGGCGCTGCTGGGCGCCGACCGCGTCGGCCAGGCCACCGAGGACGACTGGGCCGACGAGTTCCTGGCCCTGAAGCTGGCGGTCCGGGTGGTACCCACCATCGACGCGGCCATCGACCACGTCGCCCGCTACGGCTCGGGTCACAGCGAAGCCATCGTCACCGGCGACCTCGCCGCCGCCGATCGCTGGACCACGGAGGTCGACGCCGCCGCAGTGCTGGTCAACGCCTCGACCCGCTTCGTCGACGGCGAGGAGTTCGGCTTCGGCGCCGAGATCGGCATCTCGACCCAGAAGCTCCACGCCCGCGGCCCCATGGGCCTCCGCCAGCTGACCACCGAGAAGTACGTGGTCAGGGGCGAGGGCCAGACCCGGGGCTAGGCCTCCCGGCCGAGGATCCCGAGCACCTTCGTCTGCTCGTCGGCGTCCGGCGGCACCTCCACCTCGGGACCGCAGACGTTGGCGAGGCGCAGGTTGTCGCCCATCTGCTCGGCCCGGCCGGCGACCCAGGTGAGGTCCTCGGGCGGGATCGTCTCGTCCAGCCCGGCGGCGCGGGCCAGGTCCCAACCGTGGACCACCAGGTCGAAGTTGAGATAGCTGTCGACCGACTGCTCCCACACGGCGTTGCCGAAGTGCCCCTCGTAGGTGGCCTGGGCCTGCTCGGGGTCGTCGAGGTCGGCCTGCATCGCTTTGCGGGCGGCGTCCCACGCGGCGACCGGGTCGTCGTCGACCGACGGGATGTCCCCGTTCGTGCGACCGACGAACCCCTGGAACATCTCCTGGGTCTCGACCACGTGCTTGACCAGGTCACGGGTGCTCCAGCCCTCGCACGGCGAGGGGTGCTCCCACCGGTCGGGCGGGACCGATGACACCTTGTCGGCGAAGGCGCTGGAGAGCCGGCGGTAGCGGTCCGAGATCTCACTCATGGCCGCAGCTTGCCCGCTCCGGATGGATCCGAGTCAGAACGGCAGCAGTTCGGGCAGCCCGGGCGGCGAGACCCGGCCGAACACCCAGGCCAGCCGGGTCGCGGGGTCGAGGTCGGTGATGCCGGGGATGCGGGCCCCGACGCCGGCGAGCGCTGCGGGCAGCTCCCGTTCCACGAACTCGTCGGGCCAGTCGGTGATCTCGTAGCCGAGGCCCAGGTCGACGTGGTGCACCTCGACCTCCCGCCACCGCCGGACCGGCAGGTCGCGGGCCGGGCGCAGCGTGCCGCCGAGGTCCCGGGTGACCGCGTCCCAGGCGTCGCCTTGCATACAGCCGACCGCCACGTCGAGCCGCTCGTGCACGGTGACCAGGTCGGCGAAGAGCTCCGCCGACGTACGGGCCCCCGCCTCGATGTCGGCCGCCCGCCGGTCGGCGCCGCCGGGGTACTGGTCGACCACCTCGCCCCGGGCCGACCCCTCCAGCCGCCAGGCGAAGCTGTCGCCGTTGCGGGCGATGTGGGTGAGCACATGGCCGACCGTCCAGTCGGGCAGGCGGCTGGGCAGCAGCACCTCCTCGTCGGTGAGGTCGGCGATGCGGGCCATCAGCGTCTGTTGGGCGTCGAACATCCCCGCGATGTCGCGTTCCAGTCGAAGGTCCATCGGGTGCAGTTTGGATCCGATAACGATTGACCCGCCGGTCAAGACGACAGATAGCCTGGCCCAATGGCAGATTCGGCGTACCGCTTCGAGTCCGTTCCCGCCGTGCGTGAATCGTTGCGCAAGGTCGACTACCTGTCGGACGACGGCATCGCCGGCGTGGTGTACCTGGCCGATCGCCTCGGCAAGCCGGTCCTCGTCGAGGGCCCGGCCGGCACCGGCAAGACCCAGCTGGCCAAGTCGGTGGCCGACATCACCGGCGCCCGCCTGATCCGCCTGCAGTGCTACGAGGGCCTCGACGAGTCCAAGGCCCTCTACGAGTGGAACTACAAGAAGCAGCTGCTGCGCATCCAGGCCGAGCGCAACGACGGCGCCACCTGGCAGGACATCGAGGAGGACATCTTCTCCGACGAGTTCCTGCTCACCCGGCCGCTGCTCGAGGCCATCCGCTCCGAGGAGCCGGTGGTCCTACTGATCGACGAGGTCGACCGCGTCGAGGTCGAGACCGAGGCCCTGCTGCTGGAGATCCTCTCCGACTACCAGGTCTCCATCCCCGAGCTGGGCACGGTCGCCGCCAACCAGATCCCGCTGGTGTTCCTGACCTCCAACAACACCCGGGAGCTCTCCGAGGCCCTGAAGCGGCGCTGCCTCTTCCTCCACATCGACTACCCCGACCTCGAGCGCGAGCGCGAGATCGTGCTGGCAAAGGTTCCGGGCATCACCGAGGGCCTGGCCGACCAGGTCACCCGCATCGTCCGGTCGATCCGCCAGCTCGAGCTCAAGAAGCCGCCGTCGGTGTCCGAGACCCTCGACTGGGCCAAGACCCTGCTGTTGCTGGGCATCGAGAAGGTCGACGCCGAGACCGCCACCGGCACCGCCAACATCCTGCTCAAGTACCAGAGCGACATCGCCAAGGCCGCCAAGGAGCTGGCCCAGGACGACGCCCTCAACGGTGGCGACGGCACCTCGGCCGCCAAGCCGTGGCAGCGCAATGCCTGACACCCCCGGCAACGGCTCGGGCACCCAGCTGGCGCCCCTCGGCGCCGGCATAGCGCTGACCGAGCTGCTCTCGGGCTTCATCGCCGAGCTGCGCACCGCCGGCCTGCCGGTCAGCCTCACCGAGAACCTCGACGCCATGCAGGCCGTCCAGCACATCCCGCTGGAGGACCGCGAGGCCTTCAAGTACGCGCTGGCCGCCACCCTGGTGAAGAACGCCTCCCACTGGCGGGTCTTCGAGACCGTGTTCGAGGTCTACTTCTCCCTGCGGGGCCAGGAGTTCGCCCTCACCGACGAGCAGGCCGGGATGCTCCCCGACCTCGAGGACCTCCTCGGCGAGATGGCGCAGCAGCAGGGCGACCAGCCCGCCGGCGCCGGCGGCACCGACACGATGACGCCCGAAGAACTGGCCGAGATGCTCTTCAAGGCGCTCCAGCAGGGCAACGAGGCCATGCTCCAGGCCCTGGCCCGCCAGGCCGTCAAGCGCTACGCCGGCATGGAACCCGGCCGGCCAGTCGGCGGGACCTACTACCTGTACCGCACGCTGCGGAACCTCGACCTCGACGGCATGCTCGACAAGCTCATGCAGCAGGCCCGCGAGGACTCCAGCGACGCGCTGACCCCGCTGGAGGAGCGCCTCGAGCGCGACGAGTACGAGAACCGCATCGACCAGCTCCGCAAGCAGATCGAGGCCGAGATCCGCCGCCGCCTGGTGGCCGACCGGGGCGTCGACGCCATGGCCCGGACGCTGCGCAAGCCGCTGCCCGAGGACGTCGACTTCATGCACGCCAGCCGCGAGGAGATGGCGTCACTGCGCAAGGCCATCTACCCGCTGACCCGGAAGCTGGCCGTGCGGTTGGCCCGCAAGCGCCGCCACGGCCGCAAGGGGCCGCTCGACTTCCGCAGCACCATGCGCCACTCGCTGAGCTACGGCGGCGTGCCGGCCGAGCCGAAGTTCCGCTACCCCCGGCCGTCCAAGCCGGAGATCGTGGTGGTGGCCGACATCTCGGGGTCGGTGGCCGCGTTCGCCCGGTTCACGCTGCACCTGGTGTACGCCATCAGCAACCAGTTCTCGAAGGTGCGGGCGTTCGTGTTCATCGACGGCATCGACGAGGTCACCCGGTTGTTCGAAGGCACCGAGGACATCGCCGAGGCCGTGCACAAGGTCAACACCGAGGCCGACGTCATCTGGGTCGACGGCCACTCCGACTACGGCCACGCGTTCGAGGTGTTCTGGCAGCGCTGGGGCAAGGAGATCGGCCCGAAGACCACGGTCTTGCTGCTGGGCGACGCCCGCAACAACTACCACGCCTCCCAGTCGTGGGTGCTGCGGGAGATGGAGCACCGGGCCCGCCACGTCTACTGGCTCAACCCCGAACCCCGCAGCTACTGGAACACCGGCGATTCGATCATCGGCGAGTACTCCACCTACTGCGACGGCGTGTTCGAATGCCGCAACCTCCGCCAGCTTGAGAAGTTCGTAGACCATCTGGTGTGACCGCGTGGTGGGATAACGTCCGCTCTTTCGAGAGTCGAAAGGCGGAGAGCGCAGCATGAGCGGTACTTGGGATCCCGGCGGCGGCGAGTCGCCTCCTCCGACACCACCTCCGGGGAGCCCACCCCCGACGACACCTCCGCCCGGGTCGCCGTACCCGCCCGGTGCGCCGCCCCCGGGCTCGCCGCCTCCGCCGGTCGGGTCGCCCCCGCCGGGCTCCGGCGGCTTCCCGCCTCCGCCCCAGGGCTTCGGTGGGCCTCCGGGCTACACGCCCGGCTACCCGCCGCCCGGTGCCGGCCAGAGCACCGACGGCTTCGCCATCGCCGCCCTGGTCACCGGCCTGATCCCGTGCACCTTCTTCCTGGGCCCGATCTTCGGGTTCATCTCGCTGCGGCGGATCAAGCAGTCCCTGGCCAAGGGGCGCGGCATGGCCATCGCCGGCATCATCGCCGGCTTCGCCTGGCTGGCCATCATCATCCTGGTCGCCGTCTTCGTCGACCCCGACGAGAAGGCCGCCACCGACCTCGAGGTCGGCGACTGCTTCGACAACCCGAAGGCCGGTGAGGACGTCCGCAGCGTGAAGACGTCACCCTGCGACGAGTCCCACGACGCCGAGGTCTACGCCACGTTCGACCTGAGCGGCGACGACTTCCCGGGCGACACCAAGGTCATCGCCGATGCCGAGGCCGGTTGCACCAGCCGCTTCGAGGACTTCGTCGGCACGTCGCCGGCCGAGACCGAGCTGCGGGTCTTCTACCTGTATCCCACCGAGGACGTGTGGGACTCGGAGAAGACGGTGTCCTGCTCGGTGATCGACCCGGCCGGCAAGACCACCGGCTCGCTCGAAGGCTCCAACCGCTGACGCCGGCGTGGGAGACCGGCGGAACGCGCCAGCTCGGCCCCCCGGTCTCCCACGCCTCCGGGCCGGCGGGGGGAGCCGACCCGGGGCGTGCGAGCCTTCGTGGCGTCAACCTAAGACCGTGATGTTGCGCGGCCGTCTCGCCGAGGTCAGGGGAAGATGGCGGGCACCTGAACATCGGGTGACGTGGCATTTGTCGCCTACGTTGCTGCCATGACCACCGAGGACGTCGTCGCGCTCTGGCAGCTGCAGGCCCGCTACGCCGACATCGTCACGTGCCGGAACTGGGACGAGCTGGCCGAGGTGTTCCTGCCGGACACCCCCGTCGAGGTCGACACGGTCACCCGGCCGCTGCGCCGGTTGGTCGGCCCGGAGGAGTTCGGCGCGTTCGTGGCCGGGGCCATCGAGCGCTACGACTACTTCGCCTTCACGATCCTCAACACGGTGGTCGACGTCGACCGCCCGCCCGACGAGGCGGCCGGCCGCTTCTTCATGTGCGAGATCCGCCACGAGGCGGCCACCGACGCCTGGCACAACGCCTACGGCGTCTATCGGGACCGCTACCGCCGGGTCGACGGCCGCTGGTGGATCGCCTCCCGGCGCTACCGCTCGATGGCCCGCACCGGCCCCGACCCCGCGGTCCTCGGCCTCCCGCCCGACCTGTAGCCCCGAGGGCCCGAGGGCGTGGCCCTCGCTGCGCTCGGTCGTGTTTCTGGTAGCTGCCGTCCCGGCCGCCGCGACCTCGCCGGCGGGGTGAGGGGTAAGGAAATGGTCCTCGCTGCGCTCGGTCGTGTCTCTGGTGGCGGCCGTTCCGGCCGCCGGTGGCGGTCGTCGATCGGTTTCAGCCGGTGCGGCGAGGGTCGAGGGCGTGGTCCTCGCTGCGCTCGGTCGTATTCCGGGTTGCGGCCGTTCCGGCCGCCACGACCTTGGCGGCGACGCCGTAACGCCGGCCACCGGGTGGGGGCCCCGAGGGCGTGGTCCTCGCTGCGCTTGGTCGTGTTCCGGGTGGCGGCCGTTTCGGCCGCCGGGAGGAGGTCGTCGGTCGGTCTCGGCCGAGGTGGTTGTGGAGGCCGGGCGCCGAGGGGCTTGGGCAGCCAGGCCCCCAGCAGGGCTGGGGGCCGGGGTCATGGTTGGGACCGCGACGGGTTTGGTCGTCGGGCCGTCAAGGGCTCGCTGCGCTCGGCCTTCGGCAGACCCTTGACTGCCCTCGGCGGTGGCTGGGCCCCGCCTCCTAGGAGCGGGTGCGGTGGGCACTGCGGCTGAACCGGGCGGGGGTGGTGCCGACGTCGCGGACGAAAGTGCCGGTGGAGGTGGGGCCTGGTCGGGGAACCGGTTTCGGCGGCGACATCGGGCGGTGGGTAGCGGCGGTCCTCCAGTGGCTGGGCTCGGCGCCTAGGAGCGAGAGCTTCGGCTGAAGCTTCCCGGGGGTGGTGCCGGCGTCGTGGACGAAAGCGGCGGTGGAGGTGGGTTGGTCGTGGAGGCCGGTCCCGGCGGGGACATCGGTCGGTGGGCGGCGGTGGCCCTCGGCGGCGGCGGGTCTCCCCAGCAGCTGGGCCCGGCGCCTAGGAGCGAGAGCCTCGGCTGAAGCTTCCCGGGGTCGTTCCTACGTGGCGGGTGAAGTGGCGGTGGAGGTGGGGTTGGTCGTGGAAGCCGGTTTCGGCGGCGACGGTCGCGACTGGGTGGCCGGCCAGGAGGAGGCGGCGGGCGGCGTCGATGCGACGGCCGACGACGTAGGCGTGGGGGGAGACGCCGTAGGCGGCGGCGAAGCTCCGGACCAGGTGGGTCGGCGACGCGCCCAGCACCCGGCCCGCCTCGGCCAGCGTGACCCGGTCGAACAGCCGCGCGTCCAGCAGCTGGCGTAGGCGGTCGGCCAGCCCGGCGTCGGGCGCAACGGCCACCGGCGCGGCACCCAGGTGGCGCGCCAGCCGTTCCGCCACCAACGCCAGCGCGGCCTCGCCGCCGAGGTGGTCGTCGCCGTCCTGGAGCTGACGGTGGAGCCGGTCGATGCCGCGGAGCAGGGCGGGGTCGGCGATCGACGGCCGGTCGACCGCCGGTCCGACCAGATCCTCGCCGAGCAGCGAGGTCTCGACGTAGAGCACCCGCTTGCGGAAGCCGTCCGCCACCGCCGCCCGCCCGTCGTGGACGACGCCCGGCGGCAGCACGGTCACCAGCCCGTGCTCGGAGCCGTGGGCCCGGTGGTCGAGGTCGTAGCGGATGGCCCCCTGGTCGACCACCAGCACGGTCCACGTGTCGTGGATGTGGGGCGGGTAGCGGTGCTCGACGAACCGGGCGTGGAACACCTCCCGGATGCCCGATAGCTCGGGCCGCCACGCCCTGACCTGCTCGTTCGCCAGCACCGCGAAGAACGTACAAGACCCGGCCCACCCCGCCACGGTGCAATCGACGCCATGGAAGACGTCAAGATCGCGGTCGTCGTCCGGGAGGACCTGGCGACCTGGCAGAAGTTGAACGTCACGGCCTTCCTGGCCAGCGGCATCGGCACCAGCTACCCGGACGTGATCGGCGAGCCCTACGAGGACGCCTCCGGGGTCGGGTACCACCCGATGTTCGGCCACCCCGTGCTGGTGTTCGCGGGCGACGCCGCGGCCGTGCGCCGGGCCTTCGACCGCGCCCGAGCCCGGGGCCTGCGCCTGGCCGTCTACACGGACGACCTCTTCGCCACCGGCAACGACGTCGACAACCGGGCCGCGGTCGCCAAGGTCGTTACCGAGGACCTGGTGGTCGCCGGCTTCGCCGTGGCCGGCGACCGAAGGACGGTCGACAAGGCCCTCGACAAGCTCAAGCTGTCGGGGTGAAGCGGACCGGCATCGACTCGTAGCCGGAGATGAAGTTGGCGCCGCGGTAGGTGGGCTCGGCCTCGTCGACCAGCTCGAGGTCGGGGAGGCGGGCGAGCAGCTGCTCGAACATGACCTTCAGCTCGAGGCGGGCGAGGCTGTTGCCCAGGCAGAAGTGGGTGCCGAAGCCGAACGCGACGTGATCGTTCGGCGTACGCGAGACGTCGAAGCGGAACGGGTCGTCGAACACGTCCTCGTCCCGGTTCGCCGACGGGTAGAGCAGCAGAACCTTGTCGCCCTCGTGGATCTCCTGGCCGCCGAAGGTCACGTCACGGACGGCGGTGCGGTTCATGTTCTTGATCGGGCTGACCCACCGCAGCATCTCCTCGACCCCCGTGGCCAGCAGCGACGGGTCGGCCCGCAGCGCCTCCCACTGGGCCCGGTCGGCCAGCACCTGCCAGCCGCCGCCGGAGATGACGTGCCGGGTGGTCTCGTCGCCGCCGATGAGGATGAGCAGCGACTCGTGGATCAGCGAGTCGTGGTCGAGGCGGTCGCCGTCGACCTCGGCGTGACACAGCACGCTCATGAGATCGTCCTGGGGCTCGGCCTTGCGGTCGGCGATGACCCGGGTGGCGTACTCCGTGTAGCCCACGAAGGCGTCAGCGGCCGGGCCCATGGTGGCGGGGTCGCCGGTGAGGGCGCTGAGCATGGCGTCGCTCCAGGTCAGCAGCTGCTCCCGGTCCTCGGGCGCCACGCCGAGGTCGTTGCCGATCATGATCAGCGGCAGGGGCGCGGCGATGTCCCACACGAAGTCGCACTCGCCCCGCTCGGCGACCCGGTCGATGATCTGGTCGCAGACCGCCCGGATCTCGTCCTCCCGGTCTCGCACCCGCCGGGGCGTGAAGCCCTTGTTGACCAGTTTGCGCCGCCGGAAGTGCTCGGGGTCGTCCATGTCGATCATCATCGGCAGCGCCAGGGCGTCGGGCCGGATGCCCTGGGCGTTGGAGAACGTCGCCGTGTCCTTGGAGATCTCCTTGAGGTCGGCGTAGCGGGTGATGCCCCAGACCTTGCCGTCGAAGTAGACGGGGGCGTTCGCCCGCAGCCAGCTGAGCGGCTCGTGGGGGTTGCTGCCCCAGAAGTCGCCGGCCACGAAGTCGATGTCGTCACGGGTGGGGTGGTCGGGCACGGCGTCCTCCAGCGGCGAGCAAATCTGACGGGTCGTCACATTCTGCCGGAGTCCGACCCCGTCCGGGCGAGGACACGCGCGGAGGTACCGTAGGGATGCGACGGCGGATCGTGGGGAGGGGCGACATGGGCAGCGAGCAGGCCACCTACCTGTTGCTCAGCGACGTCCCGACGACGACCGGCCCTGACCCGCTCGGCTTCGACGCCATCGCGGTGGGCCTCGCCCGGAGCATGGTGGCGTCCCGAACGGATGTGAGGGTCGAGGAATGACGACGTCCGTAGGGATCGACATCGGCGGTACCAAGATCCTGGGCATCGCCCTCGACCCCGACGACCCGACGTCGCTGCTGGCCGAGAAGCGGGTGCCGACTCCGCCGACGACACCGGGCCTGCTGGCGGCCGTGGTCGAGGTGGTCCAGGCCCTGACCCAGGAGGTCGGCAGCGTCGGCATCGGGATCGCCGGGCTGGTCGACCGGGGTGGGGTGCTCCGGGTCAGCCCGAACCTGTCGCACCTGCGGGGCGTCGACCTGGTCAGCGAGCTGCGCCGCCAGCTGGGGGACGTGGCGATCACCGTCGACAACGACGGCACGGTCGCGGCGTGGGGCGAGCACTGTGCCGGCGCCGCCCGGGGCCATCCCGACGTCGTCGTGCTGACGCTCGGCACCGGCGTGGGCGGCGGCTTCGTCGTCGACGGCCAGGTCGTCCGGGGCGCGCACGGCTTCGCGGCCGAGGTCGGGCACATGGTGGTCGACCCCAACGGGCCGCCGTGCCCCTGCGGCCGCGTCGGCTGCTGGGAGCGTTACGCCTCGGGCCATGGCCTGGCCCGCCTGGCCCGCGACCTGGCCGACGCCGGCCGGCTGCCCCGGGCCCGAGAGCTGGCGGGCGGCGACGCGCTGCAGGTCAAGGGCGAGCACGTGGCCGCGGCGGCCCGGGAAGGCGACGATGCGTCGCGGGAGCTGCTCGACACCTACGCCGGGTGGGTGGCGCTGGGCGTCGGCAACCTCATCACGCTGCTCGACTGCGGGATGGTGGTCATCAGTGGGGGCGTCGTCGAGCTGGGCGAGCTGCTCTTCGACCCGCTCCAGGCCAAGGTGCCCGCGCACATCATGGCGGCTGCCGACCATGCGCCCGTGCCCGTCGTGCCCGCTCAGCTGGGCAGCAAGGCCGGGGCCATCGGCGCGGCCATGCTCGGCGCCGCCGCCCGCTAGCCGTCGGAGTCCGGCACGCCCTGGTCCGACGTCCGGCGGCGGACTGCGCCGCCCTCGGTGTCGTTGAGGTGGGTCGCGGTGTCGACCAGCGCCACGTGGCTGAAGGCCTGGGGGAAGTTGCCGAGCATGCGGCCGGCCACCGGGTCGTACTGCTCGGACAGCAGGCCGACGTCGTTGCGCAGGGCGATGAGCCGCTCGAACAGGGCCTTCGCCTCCTTGCGCCGCCCGGTGAGCGCGAGGCAGTCGGCCAGCCAGAAGGTGCACAGGAGGAACGCCCCCTCCTTGTCGCCGAGCCCGTCGACCTCGGGCCGGGGGTGGTAGCGCCAGACGAAGCCGGACTCGTCGGTCAGCTCGGTGGCGATCGCGTCGACGGTGGCCCGCACCCGGGGGTCGTCCGGGGGTAGGAACCCGGTCAGCGGTAGCAGCAGCAGGCTGGCGTCGAGGTCGGTCGACCCGTACGACTGCACGAACACACCCCGGTCGTCGATGCCCTTGGCGCACACCTCGGCGTGGACCTCGGCGCCCAGCGCCTTCCAGCGGTCGACCGGCCCCTCCAGCCCGAACGCCTCGACCGACCGGACGGCCCGGTCGAACGCCACCCACGCCATGACCTTGGAGTGGGTGAAGTGGCGGCGGGGGCCGCGGACCTCCCAGATGCCCTCGTCGGGCTCCTGCCAGTTGCCCTCGAGGTGCTCCATGAGCTTGAGCTGGAGGTCCCAGGCGTCCTCCGAGGCGGTGAGGCCGGCGCGGCGGCCGGCCCAGAGCGCGTCCATGACCTCGCCCCAGACGTCGAGCTGGAGCTGGTTCGTCGCCCCGTTGCCGATGCGCACCGGCCGGGAACCCTCGTAGCCGGGGAGCCAGGGCAGCTCGAGCTCGGTGAGGCGCCGCTCACCGGCCGGCCCGTACATGATCTGCAGCGACGCGGGGTCGCCGGCGACGGCCCGGAGCAGCCAGTCCCGCCAGCGCTGGGCCTCCTCGGTGTAGCCGGCCTCCAGCAGCGCCAGCAGGGTGAACGTGGCGTCGCGGAGCCAGCAGCAGCGGTAGTCCCAGTTGCGCTGGCCGCCGATGCTCTCGGGCAGCGAGGTGGTGGCGGCGGCGACGATGCCACCGGTCGGGTGGTAGGTCAGGCCCTTGAGCACCACCAGGGAGTGCTTCACGACGTCGTTCCAGCGGCCGCCGTAGCCGCAGTGCCCGACCCAGTCGTCCCAGTGGCGCTCGGTCTCGCGCAGCGCCCGGAACGGGTCGATGGCCGCCGGCACCGGGTGGTGGGACGGGTGCCACTGCAGCTCGAACGGCACGCGGTCGCCCTCGCCGACGGTGAACTCGGCGACCGTGTGCTGGTTCTGGCCCCGCAGCGCCACCGGGGTGGTCAGCACCAGGGCGTCGGGCCCGGCGACGGCGTGCCAGCGGCCGTCGATCGAGCGGACCCACGGCACGATCGACCCGTAGTCGAACCGCACGGTGAGCTCCAGCTGCATCGGCACGGTGCCGCGCCGGCCCTCGACGATGCGGATGAGGTTGGGGCGCTCGTCGCGCAACGGCATGCCGTCGATGAGCGCCACGACGCCGTCGTCGGTCTCGAACTCGGTCTCCAGCACCAGGCCGGAGCGGTACTTCCTGGTGACCCGCTTGATCGGGCCGGCCGGGGCGACCTTCCAGCGGCCGTTGCGCTCGTCACCGAGCAGCGCGGCGAAGCAGGCGCCGGAGTCGAAGCGGGGGAGGGCCAGCCAGTCGATCGAGCCGTCCTTGGCGACGAGCGCTGCGGTCTCCGTGTCGCCCAGCAGGGCGTAGTCCTCGATCCGAGCAGGCACGAGGTGTGTCTACCTCGTATGGGCCCGGATCATTAAGCATCCAACGTGCAAAAACCTCTAGCCTCAGGCAGAGACGCGTGCGAGGGGGACGAGCCAGATGAAGTTCGGGATCTTCTACGAGCACCAGCTGCCCAGGCCGTGGGCGGAGGACAGCGAGCACCAGCTGCTGAAGGACGCGCTGGAGCAGGTCGAGCTGGCCGACCGGCTGGGCATCGACTACGTGTGGGAGGTCGAGCACCACTTCCTCGAGGAGTACTCGCACTCCTCGGCGCCCGAGGTCTTCCTGGCCGCCGCGGCCGCCCGCACGCAGCGCATCCGGCTCGGCCACGGCATCGTCCAGATCCCACCCGCGGTGAACCATCCGGCGCGGGTGGCCGAGCGGGTCGCCACCCTCGA
>Ga0075429_100000414_pt1 | contig 31733 bp, 29 predicted proteins | sample RhiMetdeltSRZDD3_FD_75295 | JGI IMG/M metagenome (GOLD analysis project Ga0075429, IMG submission 75295) | Populus rhizosphere microbial communities from Tennessee, USA - Rhizosphere MetaG P. deltoides SRZDD3 | ecosystem: Host-associated > Plants > Roots > Rhizosphere > Soil | place: USA...
GCCCCAGGTGCGGTTGACCATGCGGCCGCGCTTGACGGGCGGACGCTGTGCGATCTGGTTCGCCCAGCGCAGCACGTGCGCGTAGGACTGCACCTGCAGGAATTCGGCCGCGTCGTAGAGGTGCCCCTTGGCGAGCGCGCCGTACCACGGCCAGACCGCGATGTCGGCGATGGTGTAGCGCTCGCCCGCGAGGTACGCGCTGTCGGCGAGGCGCCGGTCGAGCACGTCGAGCTGGCGCTTGGCCTCCATCGCGTAGCGGTCGATCGCGTACTCGATCTTGGAGGGCGCGTACGCGAAGAAATGGCCGAAGCCGCCGCCGAGGTAGGGCGCCGCGCCCATCTGCCAGAACAGCCACGACAGGCACTCGGCGCGCTCGCTGCCGCCGTGCGGGAGCAGCTCGCCGAACTTCTCGGCGAGGTACAGCAGGATCGCGCCCGACTCGAACACGCGCACGGGCGCGGGCCCGCTGCGGTCCATCAGCGCCGGGATCTTCGAGTTGGGGTTGACCGCGACGAAGCCGCTGCCGAACTGCTCGCCATCGTCGATGCGCACGAGCCAGGCGTCGTACTCGGCGCCGCGGTGGCCGAGGGCGAGGAGCTCCTCCAGCATCACCGTCGCCTTGACGCCGTTCGGCGTGGCCAGCGAATAGAGCTGCAAGGGGTGGCGCCCGACCGGCAGCTCCTTGTCGTGCGTCGCGCCCGCGGTGGGCCGGTTGATGTTCGCGAAGCGCCCGCCGTTGTCCTTGTTCTTCCAGGTCCAGACGGTCGGAGGCGTGTAGGAGGACGGATCGTTCATGCGGAGATCCCGGAGCGCGAGCAGGTGCGTACGGTAACTGCATCGCGAGCGGCCTGGAGACGGTGGGGAATCGCGCGCCCGGCAGCCCGCGGCGGCGCGTCCGGCGCTGCCGCTTCGCGTTGATCGGGCGCAACGCTTTGCGGCGCCGTCCGCCTAGCCTGCCGATCTCGATCCATCGTTCTGGGAGGAACCATGAAGATGCACTGGTCCTGCATGGCCCTGGCCATCGCCTTCGGCAGCCCGGCCGCGCTGGCCCGCGATGTCGCCTATGACTTCGTGGTCTGCAGCCACGCCCGCCTCGACCTGTTCGAGTCGAGCGCCGACGTGGTGGCGTTCGGCGCGGAGGAATGGGGCGTGGTGGCCAGCAGCACGACGAAGGAATGGGAGAACGCCACGTCGCACTGCATGGGCTTCATCCGCATGGCGGCGGGCAAGCCGGTCGGCAAGGGGATCTGCAAGTGGGCCAACGCCGGAGGCGACACGGCAGTGGGCGAGTGGGAGTACCCCGCCGCCGGCGGCGAGCCCTCGTGGACATGGGTGTCCGGCAACGGAAACCTGACGGGCATCCGCGGCACGGGCGCATTCCGCTTGCTCGGCAACGGCCGGCCCGCGGACGCCGGCACCTCGCAAGGCTGCCGGCGCGACTGGGGGACGTACGCGCTGCCGTGACCGTCCGACGGGCGCGCCGGCGCGGCGCAAGGCGCACGGCGGCATGGCGGCATGGCGGCACGCGCGCGCTGCCGCGCCTGCCGTTTCGCGCATCCGTGCCTCCGTCGTCGTGCCGTGCAGCGAAGCGCGCTGCGTCGTACCGCCTGCCGGCAGATGGCCTGCAAAGGCGCTTCGCGCGGCTGAGCCATGTCAGCGGCGGCGCCATCTCCCGCCCCCCCGGCGGAAGACAACCTAGGGATTGCCGCGCCTCGGGCGAGGTCCATCGTTGCGCGCGCGGGCGCCGGCCCGCGGACCATCGAGCACTGCAAGAGAGGACCAACGCATGGAATCCCGTACGCCATCCGACGCGCCCGACCGCACGCCCGCGCCCGACCGCACGCCCGCGCACGCCGCCGACCCCGCCCGCCGCCGCCTGCTCGCCGCCGGCGCCGCCGCCGTTCCCGCGGTGCTGGCCGCCGGCGCCGCGCGCGCGGCCGGCACCGACAAGTTCGGCCGCGACCGCGACTGGTCGGGCGAGGAGCCCGTGACGTATCCCGAGCCCGCGTTCGAGGTGAAGGACCGCCGCTTCACCGGCCGCCAGGGCAACGCCACGCTGCAGCGCGTCTGGCACGGCAGCGGCCACGACCGCGCGCTGTGGTGCGAAGGCCCCGTGTGGATGGGCGACTGGGGCTGCCTGCTGTGGAGCGACATCCCGAACAACCGCGTGCTGCGCTGGAGCGAGGACGACGGCCACGTGAGCGTCTACCAGCGCGATTCCGGCTATTCCAACGGCCACACGCGCGACAACCAGGGCCGCCTGATCGCGATGGAGCACGACACGCGCCGCGTGCGACGGCGCGAGTACGACGGCACGTGGACGGTGCTGTGCGACGGCTTCCAGGGCAAGCGGCTCAACGCGCCGAACGACGCGGCCGTGCATCCCGACGGCTCGATCTTCTTCACCGACCCGGGCTACGGGATCATGGGCCCGTACGAGGGGCACAAGGCCGAGTTCGAGCTGCCCACGCGCGTGTACCGCATCGACCCGGCCGGCCGGGTGTCGATCGCCGCCGAGGGTCCCATGAAGCGCCCGAACGGCCTGTGCTTCTCGCCCGACTTCAAGCGCCTGTACGTCGTGGACACCGGCGCCACCGACGGCCCCGGCAACCCGGCCAACGTGATCGCGTTCGAGGTGCGCGGCACCGCGCTCGCCGGCCCGCGCGTGTTCGCCGACTTCGCGCCCGGCTTCTGCGACGGCGTGCGCTGCGACACCGACGGCAACGTGTGGTGCAGCTGGGGCTGGGGCGGCCCCGACACCAACGGCGTGCGCGTGCACCACCCCGACGGCACGCTGCTCGCCTTCCTGCACACGCCGGAGGTGATCGCCAACCTGTGCTTCGGCGGCACCAAGCGCAACCGCCTCTTCATGTGCGGCAGCACCTCGATCTATGCGCTGCACGTGAACGCGGTGGGGCATGCGCTGAGCTGAGCCGCGGGGCGCCGTTCCGGCGGGATGGGCTACCCTCGCAAGCCCGTCCGAGGAGGTCCCATGACGCCGGTCGAACCGCTCCCGCTCGACAGCCGCACCGTGCAGGCGCTGCAAGGCGTCTCCACTGCCACCCTCACCACCGTGCTGCTCAAGCATGGCCTGCGCAACGTCTGGCTGCGCGGCACGCGGCCGCTGGCGCCGGGCCTGCCGCGCCTCGCCGGCCGCGCCTTCACGCTGCGCTTCGTGCCCGCGCGCGAGGACCTCGCGACGCCGGCCTCGTGGGGATCGCCGATCTCCACGCGCGCGGCGATCGAGGCGATGCCCGCGGGCTGCATTGCGGTGGTGGGCGCGCTGGGCACCACCGACGCGGGCATCTTCGGCGACATCCTGTGTGCGCGCATGCGCCGGCGCGGCGTCGCCGCGCTCGTGAGCGACGGCGTGGTGCGCGACGTCGCCGGGGTGCTCGCCACCGGCCTGCCCGTGTGGTGCCAGGGCGCCGCGGCGCCGCCGTCGGTGGCGGGCCTCACCTTCGTGGGCTGGCAGGAGCCCATCGGGTGCGGCGGCGTGGCGGTGCTCCCGAACGACGTGATCGTGGTCGATCCGGACGGCGCGGTGCTCGTTCCGGCGGCGATGCTCGACGAGGTGCTCGCCGCGTCGGTGGAGCAGGAGCGGCTCGAGGGCTGGATCATGGGCGAGGTGGAGGCGGGCGCGGCGCTGCCGGGGCTGTATCCGCCCGACGAGCGGAACAAGGCGCGCTACGAGGCGTGGAAGAAGGGGGCGTTCTGAGAGCCCCCAGGGCCGGGCCGCGCCCGGCCCGCCCCCCCGCGGGGGTCGAGGAAACTCGGGCGGCCCGGCGTTTCCTCGAGGACCGCAGCGAGGAGACGGCCTACGGCATCGGCCGGCGCCGCGACGGCAGCGGATACGCCGGATCGTTGTACCCCGGCGTGGACGGATGCCCCGGGGCCACCAGCGTGTCGACGAGCGCCTCGTCGTCCGGCGTGATCTCGCAGTCGAGCGCGCCGAAGTAGCTTTCCCACTGCGCCAGCGTGCGGGGCCCGGCGATCACCGCGCTCACCGCGCGATGCGCCAGCACCCACGCGGCCGCGAAGTGCGGCAGCGACACGCCCTTGCGCCCGGCATGCGCGTTCAGCGTCTGCGCGATGCGCAGCGACTCCTCGCGGAACTCGGTCTGCATCATGCGCGTGTCGCCGCGACCGGCGCGGGTGCCCGCCTGCGGCGCCGCGCCCGGCGCGTACTTGCCCGACAGCACGCCGCGCGCGATCGGGCTGTACGGCACCGCTCCGATGCCGTGGTGCGCGCACGCCTCCAGCACTTCCATCTCGGGCTGGCGGTTGAGCAGGTTGTAGTAGGGCTGGCACGCCAGGGGGCCCGGCAGGTTCATGGCCCGCGCCAGGTGCACGGCCTCGGCGATGCGCCAGCCGCGGAAGTTGGAGAGGCCCCAGCCGCGGATCTTGCCGGCGCGCAGCAAGGCGTCGATGGCGCGCAGCGGCTCCTCGAGGTCGAGGCCGTCGAAGTCGCGGTGCAGGTACCACAGGTCGATGTGGTCGGTGCCCAGGCGCGCGAGGCTCGCGTCGCATTCGCGCAGCATCCAGGCGCGCGAGTACCCCGATTCGTTGGGCCGCTCCGACATGCGGTTGCCGACCTTGGTGGCGACCACCCACTCATGCCGCGCGCCCGCGATCAGCGCGCCCACCATCGCCTCGGACGCGCCCGTCGAGTACACGTCGGCGGTGTCGATGAAGTTCACGCCGTGCGCGCGCGCGTGCGCCACGATGCGGCGCGCCTCGTCCGCGTCCGTCTGGTCGCCGAACATCATGGTCCCGAGGCACAGCTCGGACACGAGGAGCGGGCTGCGGCCGAGCCGGCGGTATCGCATGGGGATCCTCCCTGTCAGCGGCGCGAGGATAGCCGCTCGGCGGCGAGGCAGGCCGTTTGCCCGAGGTCAACCGCCTGCGGTGCGCCGTGTGGCGGCGGCGCCGAAATTCAGGGGTTCCCGGATCGCCGGGCTGATACATCTTGCTACAGTGCGCCGGCCATTCCACCAATCATCCCGAGGGAGAGGATTCCATGTTCCGCATGACAGTGGCCGCGCTCGCCGTGTGCCTGACGACCGGTTGCGCCTCGATCGTGAGCGGCCAGAACCAGAGCGTTTCGGTGAAGACGAACAACAACGGCGCCGACGTGGCCGGCGCGAACTGCGAGCTGAAGAACGACAAGGGCACGTGGTTCACGAGCACGCCCGGCTCGGTCACCGTGCGCCGCAGCTTCAACGACCTGGCGGTGACATGCAAGGTCGAGGGCCTGGACGCCGGCGTGGCCAACGTGAAGTCGAGCACCAAGGCCATGGCCTTCGGCAACATCCTCTTCGGCGGCGTGATCGGCGCGGGCGTCGACATGTCGACGGGCGCGGCCTACGACTACCCCGAGATCATCAACGTGCCGATCGGCAAGGTGATCACGCTGGCGCCGCCCGCGGCCGCGGCCGCGCCGGCGAACGGCTCCACCGTCGCGGTGCGGCAGGATCCGGCGGCGCCGGCGAAGAAGTGAGCCGGCGGGGCTCGGCGAGCCCCGTCCCGCGCAGCGGGGCCGCCCGGCGACGGGCCGGCCCCGCGCTTCGCTTCAGGAGCCGATGACCTGCAGGTCCACGCTCGCGCCCAGCAGCTGGCGCACCTGGTGCGCCAGCGAGCCGAACAGGCGGCCCGCCAGGCTCGGCTCGTCGCGGCCGAAGACGATGCGGTCGCAGTTGCAGGAGCGCGCAGTCTGCACGATCGTCTCGGCGCTGCGGCCGATGACCACCATGCTGGTGTACGGCACGCCCGCGACATCGAGCAGCTTCTTCGCGTCGGCGAGGTCCTCCTCGCCCGCGCTCAGCTGCAGGTCGCGCAGTTCGGCGGGGTCGAAGAACATCGCCACGTGGCCCGACACGCGCGGCTGCACGCGCAGCAGCCGCACGTGCACCGGCTCGTCGTGGCACATGCGCACCACGGCCTCGATGGAGGCGCGCATGCGGGCCGGCTGGGCCGGGTCGATCGGAACGAGGATGCGTCGCATGGTGCGTTCTCCCTCAGGCAGCGGCCTGGTTGGCGGCTTGCGGCTCCGCGCGGCCGGTGAGCCACTTGCCCGTCACGACGACGGCGACCGCGCCGAGCGCGGGAACGAGGTTGTGCAGCGCGTGCTGGCCGGCGGCCCAGTCGGCGATCGCCGGATCGGTCATCGCCATTTCGCCCGCGACCCAGCCGAGCAGGCCGGCGCCGAGCGTGATGATCACGGGGAAGCGGCCCATCAGCTTCAGGATGATGGTGCTGCCGAAGATGATGAGCGGAATGCTGATCACGAGGCCGAACACCAGCAGCGGGACGTTGCCCTTGGCCGCGGCGGCCACGCCGACGACGTTGTCCAGGCTCATGACCAGGTCGGCCACCACGATCGTCTTGATCGCGGCCGCCAGGCCCGAGTGGCTCTCGAGGTTCTCGTCGTCGTCCTCGCCCTTGAGCAGGCCGACGCCGATCCACAGCAGCAGCGCCGCGCCGATGAGCTTGAGGTAGGGCAGGGTGAGCAGGTAGACCGCGAAGAAGGTCAGGACCACGCGCAGCACGATGGCGCCCACGCTGCCGAAGAGGATCGCCTTCTTCTGCTGCGACGGCGTCAGCGAGCGCGAGGCCATCGCGATCACGACGGCGTTGTCGCCGCTCAGGACGATGTTGATCAGGATGATCTGCGACAGCGCGATCCAGAAATCCGGACTGGACATGAACGACATGGGGTCTCCTCGAGATGACGCATCGCCACGGTGGCGATGCACTGATCCGAGGTTACGGAGCGCTCCTGTCGTCTTTCTGCCGGCGCGCTGTCGCCGGCATGACCGCCACCTGTCAGTCACCTGACAGCCGCGGCCTCACGCGCGGGGAAGAACACGGTGAAGGTGTTGCCCACGCCGTCGACGTCCTCCTCCAGGGTGATGCGCGCACCGTGCAGCGTGGCGATCTCGCTCACGATGGCCAGCCCGAGGCCGCTGCCGTCCTCCTGCGTGCCGAGCAGGCGGTGGAAGCGCTGGAAGATGCGGGCGCGCTCCTCGACGGGGATGCTGGGCCCGTCGTCGCTGATGGCGAGGCGGCATTGGCCCGCGTCGCCGGCGCCCGCGCGCACCGTCACGCGGCCGCCCTCGCGGCTGTAGCGGATCGCGTTGTCGATCAGGTTGTTGATCAGCTCGCGCAGGCGGTCGCGGTCGCCGTCGATCGTGAGCGGCTGCTCGGCGCCTTCGAAGCCCAGGTCGATGCCGCGCTTGAGCGCATGCGGCACCCACTCCATGCTGACCTCGAGCGCGAACGCGTTCAGGTCGAGCGGCTGCAGGTGCATCGAGTCGAGCGCGCCGGGCTCGTTGCGCGCCAGCGAAAGGAGCTGGCGCACGAGGCGCGACAGCCGGTCGGCGCTCAGGTAGAGCTGCGCGAGCGAATGGCGCACGCGCTCGGGGTCGTTCTCGCGCAGCGCGAGCTCGATCTGCGCCTTCAGCCCGCTCACCGGCGTCTTCAGCTGGTGCGCGGCGTCGGCGACGAAGCGGTTCTGGAAGTCGAGGATGCGGCCCAGGCGCGCCATCAGGTCGTTCACCTCGTCCACGAGCGGCCGCACCTCGCCGGGCACGTCGTGGATGTCGATCGGGCTCAGGTCGAGGTGCGACCGGTCGGACACGGCGTGGCGCAGCCGCTGCAGCGGCTCCAGCCCGCGCGACACGCCGAGCCACACCACCGCGCCCGCCATCACGATCAGCAGCAGCTGCGGCAGCACCACGTTGGCCACCATCTCCCACGCGAAGCGCGTGCGCTTGTGCAGCGTCTCGGCCACCTGGAGCTGCACGCGCGGCGCGCCGGCCTCGGCGCCCACGGGCATCCAGGCCACCATCATGCGCACCGGCTCGCCGCCCACGGCCGCGCGGTAGAACGCGGGCCGCGCCGCCGGCTCGCGCGCGCGCGGCGAGGGCAGGTCGGCATCGCCGCCGAGCGGCGTGCCGTCTTCGCCGAGCACGCGGTAGAAGACCCGGTCCTCCTCGTCGCGCAGCAGGATGTCGCGCGCGGCATCGGTGAGGTCCAGCCGCGGCCGGCCGCCCTCCTGCTTCACGTGCAGCACGATCTCGCGCCCCACCTCGTAGAGCGCGCGGTCATAGGCGAGGTTGGAGAAGCGCAGCGAGTTCCAGTACGCGACGCCGGTGTCCAGCGCCAGCAGCACCGCCAGCGGCCCGAGCAGCCAGGTCAGCAGCTTGCGCTGCAGGCGCGGCTCATTCCTCCTCATCGGCACGGTCCATCAGGTACCCCATGCCGCGCACGGTGCGGATCGAGCAGCCGAGCGGCTCCAGCTTCTTGCGCAGCCGGTACACGTTGACCTCGATCACGTTGTCGGCGACCTCGTCGCCCCAGCCGTACAGGTGGTTGACCATCTGCTCCTTGCTCACCACGCGGCCCGCGCGCATCAGCAGCAGCTCGAGCAGGGCCAGCTCGCGCGGCGACAGGTCCAGCGGCCGCTTGCCGTGGAAGACGCGCCGGCCCACGGTGTCGAAGCGCAGATCGCCGTGCTCGAGGTACGGCGTGGACTGCGTGCTCCGGCGCAGCAGCGCGCGCACGCGCGCCTCGAGCTCGGGCAGGTCGAAGGGCTTGGCGAGGTAGTCGTCGGCGCCCAGGTCGAGGCCGCGCACGCGGTCCTCCAGCGTGTCGAGCGCGGTGAGGATCAGCACGGGCAGGGTGGCCTTGCGCGCGCGCAGGCGGCGCAGCACCTCGAGGCCGCTCAGGCCGGGCAGGCCGATGTCGAGGATCGCCAGGTCGTACACGCCCAGCGCGAGCGCATGGTCGGCCCGCTCGCCGGTGCCGACGATGTCCACGGCGTGCGCAGCCTGCACGAGCGCGCGCGAGAGCGCGTCGGCAAGCACCTGGTCATCCTCGACAAGCAAGATCCGCATCGATCGGCGGGGCGCGCAGCTGGTGCGGGGATGCTAACCGCATGGGCGCGCAGGATCGATGGCGTGTTCCCGGGGAGGTTGCAGCCGCCCTCGACGAGCGCGGGGCGAGATCAGCGCTTCACCGACTCGGGCAACTGCTCGCGCAACCCGCGCCTGGCCAGCCTCATCGGCATGCGGTGCGCCGTCCACCCCGCCTGCTTGGACGGCGTGAACCCGCGCAGCGCGCGCCCCACGCGCACCGCGGCGCGGTACCACGCCGGGTGCGCGTTGAGCCACGACCACGCCTTCCACGCGAGCGCCTCCTTCCAGTCCTTCGCGCTGCCTTGGCCGGCGAGCGGCGCGTGGCCGGGAAGGGCATCGTGCTTGGCCGCGTGGCGCAGCTGCATCAGCAGGTCGGGGATCGGGATGCCGACGGGGCACACCTCGGCGCAGGCGCCGCATAGGCTGCTCGCCGTGGGCAGGTCCTGCGTGGGCTCGAGGCCCAGCAGGTGCGGCGAGATGATCGAGCCGATCGGCCCCGGGTACGTGGTGCCGTAGGCGAGCCCGCCGATGCGCGCGTAGACCGGGCAGTGGTTCATGCACGCGCCGCAGCGGATGCACTGCAGCGTCGGGCGGAAGTCGGCGTCGCGCCACGCCTGCGTGCGGCCGTTGTCGAGCAGCACCAGGTGCACCGCGCGCGGGCCGTCGAGCTCGCCCGGGCGGCGCGGCCCGGTGATCGCGTTGAAGTAGGTGGTGACCGCCTGGCCCGTGGCCGAGCGCGTCAGCAGCGCGAACAGCGGCAGCACGTGCTCGAAGCGCTCCACCACCTTCTCGATGCCGGTGATCGCCACGTGCACGTCGGGCACGGTGGTGCACATGCGGCCGTTGCCCTCGTTCTCCACCAGGCACAGCGTGCCGGTCTCGGCCACCATGAAATTCACGCCCGACACGCCCACCGTGGCGTCGCGGAAGGCGTTGCGCAGCACCTTGCGGCCGATCGCGATCAGCGCGTCCACGTCCTCGGTGTACGGCGTGTCCGGGATGCGCTCGGCGAACAGCTGCGCGATCTGCTGCTTCGTCTTGTGGATCGCCGGCATGATGATGTGGCTCGGCCGCTCGCCGGCGAGCTGGACGATGTACTCGCCCATGTCGGTCTCGAGGCAGTCCACGCCGTGCTCGGCCATGCGGTGGTTGAGCTCGATCTCCTCGCTCACCATCGACTTGCCCTTGACCATGCCGGGGGCGTTCGCCTCGCGCGCGATGGCGAGGAAGACCGCGTTCGCCTCCTCGGGGGTCGACGCCCAGTGCACCTGCACGCCGGCGGCGACGAGGTTGCGCTCGAGCTGCTCCAGCAGCGCGGGCAGGCGCGACAGGCTGTAGCGGCGGATCGCCTCGCCCACGTGGCGCAGCGGCTCGAAGGCCTCGGCCTCGCCGAAGTGCGCGGCGCGCTTGGCTTGCAGGAAGTCCATCGCGCTGCGGAAGCTCGCGCGCAGGTGCGCGTCGCCGACGGCCTCCTGCGTGTTGGCCTTGAAGCGGCGCGGGTCGACGAAATGCAGCGGCGCGGTGTGCGCGCCGGCGTGCGCGTGCGGCGAAGCGCTCATCGCGAAGCCTCCAGGTCGTTCACGAGCACGATGACGAGCTCCTTGGGCCCGTGCGCGCCGTAGGCCAGCACCTGCTGGATGTCGGCCGTCTTCGACGGCCCGGTGACGAGCAGCAGGTTGGTGGGCAGCGCGGGGGGGCCGTCGGCGGGGAACAGCGCGTGCATCGCCGCGGGCAGGCTCGGGTGCAGCCGGCTCGCGAGGAGCACCGCGACGTGCACCGGCGGCACGAGCGACAGCGTGCGCGGCTCGTGCGGCCCGGGCCGCAGCACGAGCGTGCCCGTGTCGGCGATGCCGGCGGCGGTGCCGGTGACGGCCGCGTCCACCGTGTCGAAGAGCTCGGACTTCCACGCCTGCAGCGGCCGGTCGAAGCGGCGCACGTCGAGCCCGTCCAGCGCGTCGTCCAGGCGCGGCTGCAGCGGCGAGGCCGCGCCGATCGCCACGCGCGTGCAGTGGCGCTGCGCGAGCGCCGCGCGCACCGCGTCGGGCCAGTCGCCTGCGCGGGCCTGCAGCACGTCGGCGCGCCAGCCGCGCGCGGCGGCCTCGAACGGCGCGACGAGCGTCGCCGGGTCGATGCGCGGCCCGGCGCCCCCGCGGCCGTAGCGGCTCGCGTAGTACGGTGCGAGGTCGGGCGGCGGCAGCGGCGCGGCGGGTTCGCCGCCGCCGAGCGCGGCGAGGATGCGGGTACGCGCGGGGCGCGTGTCGGGCAAGGGCATGGAGGCCTCCCGTTCAGTCGATGACTTGCCGGGCAGCGTCGCCGGCGCCGCAGCGCTCGCGCACGAAGCTCGCCAGGTGAACGACGCGCGGCAGCGACTCGCCGCCGCTGCGCCGCTTCTCGGCCGCGTGGTGCAGGTTCAGCAGGCAGCCGCAGTCGGCGCCCACCAGCACCTCGGCGCCGGTGTCGCGGATGGCGTCGAGCTTGTCGTTGACCATCGCGCCGGAGATGGCGGGATGGCGCGCGGAGAAGGTGCCGCCGAAGCCGCAGCACTCGGCGATGCGCGCCTGCTGCACCACTTCGACGCCCGGCAGCGCGCGCAGCAGCGCCTCGCTCGGCACGTGCGTTCCCATCTCGCGGCGCGCGGTGCACGAGGTGTGCAGCGCGACCTTCACCGGCGCCAGCCGCGCGGCCGGGGCCGGGTCGGGCAGGCCGAGCACGTCGCGCGCGAAGGCGCTCCATTCGACCACCCGGCGCGAGATGCCCTCGGCCTGCGCCGCGAGCGCGGGCTCGCCGGCGAACAGCGCGGGCCAGTGGTGCTTCAGCATGCCGGCGCAGGAGCCCGACGGCACGACGATCGGCCACGGCTCGGGAAAGAGCGCGAGCTGCGGCCGCACGACGCGGCGCGCTTCCTCGGGAAAGCCGCTGGTCCAGGCCGGCTGGCCGCAGCAGGTCTGGTCCTGCGGGAACACGACCTCGATGCCTGCCTCCTGCATCAGCCGCACCGCGTCCAGCCCCGCGTGCGGCGCCATCAGGTCGACCACGCAGGTGGAGAAGAAGTACACCGTCGATGGGCGAGTCATGGGAGGTCCTCCGGGTTCGATGCACGGGCCGTCGACGTGAACGGGTCCTCGTGCGCCTGCAGCGTCGCCACGCGGCCGACGAAGCAGGCGAGCGCGATCCTCGCGGCGCGGCCGGGCAGCGGCAAGCGAATGTTTTTCGCGGTGGGGGGCCGCGCAAGTTTCAGGGCGGACAAACCCTCACTTTGTCGCCCGGGCGTCGATCCGGCGGGGCGCGGCGCGCGCGCCGAAAGCGCGGCGTCAGGCGAGCGTGCTCGCCAGCCACTCGGCGAACGCGGCCGCCTCGGGTCGCTGCGCCTGGTCGACGTCCATCAGCAGGTGGTAGCCGAGCGGCGAGCGCGCGGCGATGCCGAACAGCGGCACGAGCTGGCCGGCCTGGATCCAGCGCGCCGCGATGCGTCGCGGGCAGGCGGCCACGCCAAGGCCGCTCGCGGCCGATTCGAGCAGGATGCCGAGGTCCGCGAACATCGGGCCGCGCACGGGCTCGGGCCAGTCGAGGCCCGCGGCGGCGAACCACACGCGCCACGGCAGCAGCCGCGTGCGCAGGAGCTCGGCGCGCGCGAGGTCCGCGGGCTGCGCGAGGCCGCGGGCCTGCACGGTGGCGGGCGTGGCCACCACGACGATGTCGTCCTCGAACAGGCGCGTGGCGGGGCGGCCGTCGAAGTGGCCGTTGCCCCAGCGCACGTCGATGTCGTGGCGGGCCGGCTTGTCGTCGAGCGGCGCCGCGATCTCCACCTCGATCTCGATGTCCGGCCATTGGCGGTAGAAGCCGGGCAGCGCGGGGATGAGCAGGTCGCGCGCGAAGGTGGGCGGCGCGCCGACGCGCAGCCGTGCGGGCTCGGCGTTGCGGCCGCCGTGCAGGTTCGCGAGCTTGTCGAAGGCCTCGCGCACGCCGAGCAGGTAGCGCTGGCCCGCCGGGTTCAGGCGCACGCCGTTGGGCGAACGCTCGAACAGCGGTTCGCCGAGCATCGATTCGAGCTGGCGGATGCGGTGGCTCACCGCGCTCGGCGTGATGCACAGCTCGTCGGCCGCGGGCCCGAAGCCGCCGAGGCGCGCGGCGGCCTCGAAGGCGGTGAGCGCATGGATCGGGGGCAGTCGCGGGGGGCGCGCCATCGGTCTCTCCGGGCCGCTGTCTCGTCGTGGGGGTGGCGCGCTGCGCCGGGCGCACGCGCGCTGGGCGGCATTCTACGGTGCGTGCCGCCGGCGCCGGTCACCAGGGCCAGCGGCGTTTCGGGGGCGCCGCCCGCGGCGCGGACGCCGGCGCGGCCGACTCGTCCGCCCACCACGCCTGGCTGCCCGGCTGCAGCACGTTGTGGCAGCGCTCGCACGCGAACATCGTGGTGAAGGCCACGCGGTCGTGGCACACGCCGCAGTACTCGCCGCGGAAGATCTTCGTCATGCTGATCGGGTTGGCGCCGGCCTTGGCCACGAAGATGCCGTCGTGGCAGTTGGAGCACTCCAGCCACATCGTGTGCGACTCGTGCGGGAAGGTCACGTACGGCATCTCGGCGGTGTTGCGCATGACGATGTCGAGCTTCAGCACCGACATCGACTGCTCGCCTTTCACGTCGGCGCGCGGCTGGATGAGGCCCCCGCGCAGCGACTTCATCCAGTCCACGCGGCCGCGCTTGTCGAGCGGCAGCGCGGCGAACGCCTCGGACGGGCGCTGCAGCTTCCCGTAGTCCCCGTTGGCCGGGTCGTGCACCGGCGCGGCGGCGGGCGGGTCCTGCGCCACGGCGGCCGGCGCCAGCACCGCGGCCGCCAGCCACGCCGCCGCCCGCGCCCACCGCCGCCGTGCCGTCATCGCCATGTCGCTTCTCTCTCCTGCAATCCGCGGTTTCCTGCGCGGCGAATGATTGCACGACCCAGGGGCCGCACCCGCGCCGTGGCGATCGTCGCCGTCCCGGCCTGCATCCGCCACCGTCACGCCTGCGTAGAGCGCGCCTACGCACGTTCCCGCCGGAGACCACCGCATGCGCGCTGCACCGGGCCGACCCTCGGCCCTCCCGTTCCTCGCCGCCATGGCCCTCGCGGCGGTCCCGTGGAGCGCCGTCGCGCACGCGCAGGCCGACGCGCCCGAAGGCGCCGCCCGCGCACCCGAGGGCGCCGTCGCCGGACTCGAAGCCGCCGCCCCCGCGCCCGTGCTGACCTCGCAGCTCGCGCCGGTGCTGGTGACGGGCCGTCACGACGACAACGGCGTCGGCACCTCGGACGCCGCGTCGCAGGGCGCCGTCGGCGCCGAGCGGCTGAAGGCCCGCCCGGCGCGGCGACCCGGCGAGGTCCTCGAGTCCGTCCCCGGCATGGTCGTGACCCAGCACTCCGGCGACGGCAAGGCGAACCAGTACTTCCTGCGCGGCTTCAACCTGGACCACGGCACCGACTTCGCGACCTCGGTCGACGGCGTGCCGGTCAACCTGCCGACCCACGGCCATGGCCAGGGGTACGCGGACCTCAACTTCCTCATCCCGGAGCTGGTCGAGCGCATCGAGTACCGCAAGGGCCCGTACTTCGCGCGCGACGGCGACTTCGCGGCCGCGGGCGCCGCCGACATCGCGTACCGGCGCACGCTCGATGCGCCGTTCGCCGCGGTCACGCTCGGCACGGACCGCCATCGGCGGCTGGTGGGCGGCGCGTCGGCGCAGCTCGGCACGGGGCTGCGGGTGCTCGGCGCGCTCGAGCTCGCCCGGCACGACGGGCCGTGGACGGTGCCGCAGGGGCTGCGCAGGACGAACGGCGTGCTGTCGGTCGCGGGCGGCACGCGCGCCGAGGGCTGGCACGCGAGCCTGATGACGCACGACGCGCGCTGGACCGCGACCGACCAGGTGCCGCAGCGCCTGCTCGATGCGGGCACGTTCGCGGGCCGCCCGTTCGGCCGCTTCGATTCGCTGGACCCCACCGACGGCGGCGCCACGCGCCGCACGAGCCTGTCGGGCGCGTGGCATCGCCGCGGCGACACCGCGTCCACGCAGCTCTCGGCCTACGCGCTCGCGTACCGCCTCTCGCTGTTCTCGAACTTCACCTATGCGCTCGAGCGCCCCGACGAGGGCGACCAGTTCGCGCAGCGCGACCGCCGCCGGGCGTTCGGGCTGGGCGCGCGCCACGCCTTCGACCACCGCTGGGGCGCGCTGCCCGCGCGCAGCGAGTTCGGCGCCGGCGTGCGCCACGACCGCATCCGCGTGGGGCTGGACGACACGGTCGCGCGCCGCGTCGTGCGCACGACGCGCGACGACCGCGTGCGCACCACGCTGCTCGGCGTGCATGCGCAGACCGCGGTGGAGCTCGCGCCCTCGCTGCGCGCGGTGGCCGGCGTGCGCGCGGACCATGCGCGCTTCGAGGTCGAGGGCCTCGCGCAGCCGGCGAACGGAGGCCGGTCCTCGGACACGCTCGTGTCGCCGAAGCTGTCGCTGGTGTGGGGGCCGTGGCGGCGCACCGAGCTCTTCCTGAACGCCGGGCGCGGCCTGCACAGCAACGATGCGCGCGGCACGACGGCGACGCGCGACCCGCGCAGCGGCGAGCCGGTGGACCGGGTGCGTCCGCTGGTCGCGGCGCGCGGGCTCGAAGCCGGCCTGCGCACCGAATGGATCCCGGGCCTGCAGAGCTCGCTCTCGCTGTGGCGGCTCGATTCCGCCTCGGAACTCGTGTACGTGGGCGACGCGGGCAGCACCGAAGCGCGCCGCGGCAGCCGCCGCCACGGCATCGAGTGGAGCAACCGCTGGAGCCCGCGGCCGTGGCTCACGGTCGACGCGGACCTGGCGTGGACGCATGCGCGCTTCGCCGGCGCCGGTCCCGCGGGCGACCGCATTCCGAACACGGTGGACCGCGTCGCCTCGCTCGGCGTCACGGTGCGCGAGCGCGGTCCGTGGTCGGCCAGCCTGCAGTGGCGCTACCTCGGATCGGGCGCGCTCGTGGAGGACGACAGCGTGCGCTCGCGGCCGTCGCTCACCGCGAACCTGCGCGTGTCGCGCGCGCTCGGGCGCGCCAGCGAGCTCGCCGTCGACGTCTTCAACCTGTTCGACCGGCGGGTGGACGACATCGCGTACCTCTACGAATCGCGCCTGCCCGGCGAAGCGGCGCCTGTGCTCGACCGCCACGTGCATCCGGCCGAGCCGCGCAGCGTGCGCATCACGCTGCAGGTCGGGTTCTGAACGCGGGATGGCGCGCACCCCCCGGCCCGCGGACACAATCGCGGCGTCGCGCGCGGCGGGGGCGCCGCGCGCGGCCCTCTGGAGGCCGGACGATGAACGTGCAGAGAACGATGTCCCGGATCGGCTGGGGCGCGCTGGCGGGGCTGCTGCTCGCCGGCCTCGCGCAGGCCGGCGGCGCGGCCGCGCCGCAAGGCACCGCATCCGCGCCCGCGCCGCAAGGCGCCGTATCCGCGCCCGCGCCGGACGTGCCGCTCGTCGAGCGCGCGAAGTTCTTCGGCAACCCGACGCGCACGTTCGCCCGCATCAGCCCGGACGGCCGGTGGCTGTCGTGGATCGCGCCGCGCGACGGCGTGCTCAACGTGTGGGTCGCCCCCAGCCGCGACCCTGCGCGCGCGCGTCCCGTCACCGACGAGCGCACCCGCCCCATCCGCAGCAGCTTCTGGTCCCCCGATTCGAAGACCGTGCTGTTCGTCAACGACCGCGGCGGCGACGAGAACGACCGGCTCTACGGCGTGGACGTGGCGAGCGGAGAGCAGCGCAGCTTCACCCCGTTCGAGAAGACGCGCGCGCAGGTGATGGCGATCAGCCGCGTGGTGAAGGACCGCATCCTGGTGGGGCTCAACCAGCGCGACGCGCGCTGGCACGACGTGTACGCGCTCGACCTCGCGAGCGGCAAGCTCACCCTCGTGCTGCGCAACGACGGCTACGCGGGCTTCGTCGCCGACCAGCAGCTGCGCGTTCGCGTGGCGGTCAAGCCGCGCGCCGACGGCGGCGAGGACTTCCACCGCGTCGCCGACGGCAAGGTCGAGGACGCGCCCTTCGCGCAGGTCGGGCTGGAGGACGCGGGCAACACCGCCGCGCTGGGCTTCACGGTCGACGGCCGCACGCTCTACTGGTCGGACTCGCGCGGACGCGACACCGCGGCGCTGGTGGCGCAGGACGTCGAGACGGGCCGCACGCGCGTCGTCGCGGAAGACCGGCGCGCCGACATCGCCGAGGGCCTGTACGACCCGAAGACCGGCCGCGCGCAGGCCTACGCGGTCAACCACCTGAAGCGGCGCCACGTCGCGCTCGACCGCGCGCTGCAGGCCGATCTCGATGCGCTGGAACGCGCCGCCGGCGGCGGCGACGTGCACGTCGTCTCGCGCACCGACGACGACCGCGCGTGGGTGGTGACCATCGACGCGGTCACGGCGCCGGAAGCGACGTGGCTGTACGAACGCCCGTCGCGGCGCCTGACGCGGCTCTTCGTCAGCCGACCGGAGCTGGAGGGCGCGCCGCTCGTGCCGATGTTCGCCCACGAGATCCGGGCGCGCGACGGCCTGACGCTGGTGTCGTACCTGTCGCTGCCGAAGGCCGCCGACCGCGACGGCGACGGGCGCCCCGAGCGCCCCGCGCCGATGGTCCTGCTCGTGCACGGCGGGCCGTGGTGGCGCGACCGCTTCGGCTACCACGGCATGCACCAGTGGCTCGCCAACCGCGGCTATGCCGTGCTCTCGGTCAACTTCCGCGGCTCCACGGGCTTCGGCAAGGCGTTCATCTCGGCCGCCGACCGGGAGTGGGGCGGGAAGATGCAGGACGACCTGCTCGACGCGGTGCAGTGGGCCGCCGAGCGCGGCGTGACCACGCGCGAGCAGGTGGCGATCATGGGCGGCTCGTACGGCGGCTATGCGACCCTGGCCGCGCTGGCCTTCACGCCCACCGCCTACGCGTGCGGCGTCGACATCGTGGGCCCGTCGAGCCTGTTCACCCTGATGGAGAACATGCCGGCGTACTGGGAGTCCGGCCGCAGCCAGCTCTACCGGCGCATCGGGGACCCCACCACGGAGGCGGGGCAGGCGCTGCTGCGCACGCGCTCGCCGCTGCACTCGGCCGACCGCATCGCGCGGCCGCTGCTCATCGGCCAGGGGGCCAACGACCCGCGCGTCACGGTGCGCGAGTCCGAGCAGATCGTGCAGGCGATGGCGGCCCAGTCCATTCCCGTGACCTACGTCGAGTTCCCCGACGAGGGGCACGGCTTTGCGCGCCCCGTCAACCGCATCGCGTTCTTCGCGGTGACGGAGAGCTTCCTCGCGCAGTGCCTCGGCGGGCGGGCGGAGCCGATCGGCGACGCGCTGAAGGCGTCGACCGCGCAGGTCAAGCACGGCGCCGAATTCGCGCGCGGAGTGAAGGAGGCGCTGGCCGTCAAGTGAGCGCGGGCGGCGTCCTGCCTACGCCGCCGCTTCCGCCGGCTCCAGCGCCTCGTGCCGCGCGGGCTGCGGGACGTGCCCTGCGGGCTCGTTCGCGCCGTCCATGTCCATCAGCTCGCGCTGCTCGCGCATCGCGCTGCGGCGGCGGGCCCACAGGCGGTCGAGCCGGCGCAGCAGCACCCATTCGGCCTTCGAGCAGTCGGGCGAGCGGCGCACCTGGCCGCTGCGCCGGGCGGAGACTTCCGCCTTGAAGGCCTCGCAGGCGGCCAGCATGTCGTCGGTCGTGGCCTCGATCTCGGCCGTCAGTTCCTGAAGTCTGGGCATCATCGTTCTATCCTCACCTGGGGGTAGTGTGCGCGCCGGCAGCCGCTCAGTAAACGCGGCCGGTGGCCGGCGGGGCGGCCATCGCCAGGCCGTCGCGACTCAGAGCCGGTGAACGATTCGCCTGCGAACGGTCGGCTCGGCTCTGAGTGAGCCGACTCCGCGGCACAGCTTCGCAGAGCCTGTCCTGAGCTTGTCGAAGGGTGCGGTCGCTGCGTCGGCCCAGGTCGATCATGAACTCCGTGTAGTTCCGCAAGAGGCCTTGCAGCAAACGCACGGACGCCTCGGACCCGCCCGGCCAGGCGGCGGCCGCCTGGCCGGGCCGCAGCCGCGCGGGCGCGCTCCACGGCGTGCGGCCGACGACCTCGGGGGACATCGCGTACCGGGAGAACTCCGCCAGGTGCTTCTGCAGCAGCGTCACGAAGGGGCGCATGTCGGGGCTGGGCATCGTGGGTCCTCGTTTCGGGCCCGCGCGGTGCGCGGTATTCGGGACCGAGGGGCAATCGACATGCCGGGAGCCCAGGGGAGGCCCCAAAAAAAAGCGGCCGTCGCGCGAGGCGACGGCCGCGGGGGAAGGGGGATGCGGTTACAGCAGCGAGCGACCGTCGCCCAGCAGGTTGGCACGGCAGTCGACCGACGCGCGGTCGCAGTTGTCCACGAAGGCCTTCATCACCTCGGGCTTCCAGCCGTTGAACCAGTCGCCGTGGGCGGAGTAGCCGCCGGGCAGGCTCCTGTCGTAGGTGTCCGACGACAGCCTCCAGCGCAGCGGGGCGTTGGTCTCGGTCACGTCGTAGATGACGTTGTAGCTGACCTCGGGCAGGGCCACCGGGTGGGTGGACGGGCACGTGCCGTTGACCGGGTAGCTCATGTGGCTCTTGTGGTCGGGCGAGTCGAGGTTGCGGCCGTCCCAGCACTGCGGGAAGTAGATGAGCTGCCACATCTGGGCGCCCGCCGGGCAGTTCTGGATCTTGTGGCCGGTCATGTACTCGGAGCCCTTGCCGACGCAGACGTACTTGAAGGGGCCCTCGGGCGCGGCGTTGCCCGCGTTGCCGGCGATCATGCGCAGGCCGGCAGGCATCGTCTGCACCTGGCCCGGGCGAACGCCGTTGTAGCCGGTCTTGTAGTAGATCAGCATCGAGCTGGGCTTCAGCGGCGCGCCGTTGCCGGTGTCGATCATCGTCGGCACCCAGTACGCCGAGCGGTTGGCGGTGCCGCCGTGGCAGGTGGACGAGCCCGAGCCGGCGATCGACGAGGCGGTCGACGCGGCGTTCGTGCCGGTGTTGCCGAAGAAGGTGTGCAGGTGCGACCTGCCCGGCAGGTTCGGGTGGACGATCGGATCGTCGGGCGCCATGTGCGAGTAGTCGCAGTTGATGCGGAACGAGCCGATGTCGGTGCCGAAGCCGTACTGGCCGGTGAACTGGATGCGGTCGGTCGAGTAGCCGGAGGCGCGCGGCGGGATCTTGCTCGCGTCGTACGACACCGTCGTGCTGCCCGAGGAGGTCGACGTCGTGGTGGACGTCGACGTCGTGGTGGTCGGCGTCGGGGAGGTCGTCGTGGTCGTCGTCGTGCCGCTCACCAGCACCTGGCACGTCTTCGCCCGGCCCCAGGCGGGGTCGCTGCCGAAGAAGCTGTTCGTGCACGGGACCGAGCCCGTGACGGTCTTGGTGAGCCACGAGCTGTCGACGCCGTAGCGGACCGTCTGGGTGCCGCTCACCGAGAACCACTGGTTCTCCCAGGCGATGTGCTTCCAGGTGGCGGTGGTCGTGGCGAGCGCCTGCTGGCGCGTGTCGGTGACCGTGAGGGAGTCCACGGCGGTGGGGCCGCCCTCCACGGTGCCCGTGTCGCCGCCGCCGCAGGCGGACAGCAGGGCGATCGTCAGCAGCGCGAGCGGCACGCGGTGAGCGCGGCGCGCGCCGCCGGAAACGGGGTGATGCATGTATTGACTCGTCGTGAGTTGGCGCCGCACGAGTCCGTGCGGCGGCGCTCTCGTCGGGAGCGCTGGGACCCCTTGCGCAAAGCTTGTGCCAAGTCAAAAGCGACGGGCCATGCACCGGCGCGCACCCGCGCCGGAGCCGATGTCCCCGGGAAGAAGGCGATTTGGCCGCGGAACGCGCGAGATGCGAAACGTTACGTGCGCTGACACCTGACGCGTCGTGTCGCCGGACGGGCCCTTCAGCGTCAGAGTCGAGATGGTTTGTTTCAGAGCAAATGCGCGGTGCGGATTTCGCACGTCCGGCCGTCGTGAACGCGCGACAAGCCCCTTGCGGCCCGCGGCGCGGGCCCCCGGGGTCCGGGTGGAACGTGCGGCGTCGGTCACGCCGACGTCGCGCCGGCACGGCCCTGCGCGCCGGAGGCACACTGCGCGGCAGCGCCGTCCCAACCCCACCGCCCATGGCCGACATCCCGTCCTGCTCCGCCCTGCTGGCCTTCAGCGAGCGCGTCGCCGCCGCGCGCGCCGCCGGCCGGCCCGTCGTCGCGCTCGAATCCACGCTCATCGCCCACGGCATGCCGCATCCCCAGAACCTGTCCACGGCGCGGGCGCTGGAGGCGCTCATCCGGGACCACGGCGCCGAGCCGGCCACCATCGCCGTGGCGGGCGGCCGCATCCGCATCGGCCTGGCCGACGACGAGCTCGAGCGGCTCGCACGCGCGGGCGAGGCGCGCAAGGTGAGCCGCCGCGACCTGCCCGCCGCGCTGGCGAGCGGCGCGCTGGGCGCCACCACCGTGGCCGGCACGATGATCTGCGCGGCGCTCGCGGGCATCGAGGTGTTCGTCACCGGCGGCATCGGCGGCGTGCACCGCGACGCGCCGCGCACCTTCGACATCTCCGCCGACCTGACGGAGCTCGCCCGCACCTCGGTGGCGGTGGTGTGCGCGGGCGCGAAGTCGATCCTCGACATCGGCCTCACGCTCGAGCATCTCGAGACGCACGGCGTGCCGGTGATCGCGTGCGAGCAGGCGAACTTCGCGGCGTTCTACGTGCGCGACAGCGGGTTCCCCGCCGACGAGCGCATCGACGATCCGGCCGACCAGGCGCGCCTCATCCGCACGAAGTGGGCGCTCGGGCTGGCGGGCGGCGTCGTGCTGAGCACACCCGTGCCCGAGGCGGCGGCGCTCGGGCCCGAGGAAGTGGACGCCTGGATCCGCCAGGCGCTCGGCGAGGCGGCGGCGCACGGCATCGCGGGCAAGGCGCTGACGCCCTTCCTGCTGCAGCGCATCCATGCGTCGAGCGGCGGGCGCAGCCTGGCGGCCAACATCGCCCTGGTGGAGCACAACGCGGTCGTGGGCGCGCGCCTCGCGGTGGCGCTGGCGCGCACGCGCGGAGGGTGAGTCGACGCAGCGACCGCACCCTTCGACAACTGCTCACTCAGAGCCGAGCCGACCGTTCGCAGGCGAATCGTTCACAGGCTCTGAGTCGACGCACTCGTCGCGCGCGGGCGCCGCGAGCGCGATGGCCGCGCCCGACGTCCGGCCGGGCGATGGTCCAGCCGTCGCTCGGCGGCCGCGTCGCCGCCGTCCGTGCGCCGCGCAGGACTACACTCGGTGCCCCATCCCCGGCGAGGCCTCGATGAAGACGCTCTCGGCGTGCGCGCTCCTGTTCGCGGCCGCGGCGGCGGCGCTCGCCGCCGACGAGCCGTCGAAGACGGTGTCGCCCGCCCCGGGGATCCACGTGCGCTACGGCGCGCAGGACGTCTGGTCCGCGCGCAACGGCGGCAGGGTGGCCAACGCGGCCTTCGTCGTCGGCGAGCGCTGCGTGGCGGTGATCGATCCCGGCGGCAGCGTGCAGGCGGGCCGCGAGCTGCGCGCCGGCGTGCGCGCCGTCACGCCGCTGCCTGTGTGCTATGTCATCGACACGCATGCGCACCTCGACCATGCGCTGGGCAACGCCGCGTTCGCCGGCGGCGACGCGCCGCCCGCGTTCGTCGCGAGCGGGAAGTACGCCGCCTCGCTGCAGGCGCGCGAGCGCCACATCGCCGCCGCGGTGGAGCGCGAATTCGGCGAGCGGCTCGACCCCTCGGCCTTCGTGCGGCCGACCCTGACCGTGTCGCCGGGTGCGCCGCTCGAGCTGGACCTCGGCGGACGGCGGCTGCGCGTGCAGGCCTGGCCCACCGCCCACACCGACCACGACGTCACCGTCCACGACGGCCGCACGGGCACGCTGTTCCTCGGCGACCTGCTCTTCGTCGGGCACCTGCCGGTGGTCGACGGCAGCCTGCGCGGGTGGCTGAAGACGCTGGCGGCGCTGCGCGAGCACCGCGACGTGGCGCTGGCCGTGCCGGGGCACGGCCCGGCGAGCGCCGAGTGGCCGGGCGCGCTGGACGCGCAGCAGCGCTACCTCGAGGCGCTGCAGCGCGAGACGCGCGCCGCCCTGCAGTCGAGGCGCACGATCCAGCAGGCCGTCGAGACGGTGGGCCGCGAGGCCGCGTCGGCCTGGCTGCTGGCCGACGAGTTCCACAAGCGCAACGTGACCGCGGCCTACGCCGAGCTCGAGTGGGACGAATGACCCGCGGAGGATCCATGCTGCAACGCCGGCACGTCGTCCAGGCCCTCGCGCTGGCGCTCTCGAGCGCCGCGCTGCCGTCGCCCGCGCAGATCCGCACGCCCGACGACGCCGATGCGGGCGCGCGCTGGAAGGCGGTGCGCGCCGGCCTCTTCGGCGAGCGCCCGATCGCGTCGAACGCGGCCGACGTGCTCGAGCTCGAGGCGCCCGCGCGCGCCGAGGATGCGGCGATCGTGCCGGTGGCCATCCGCACGCGCGTCCCGCCGGGCGCGGGCCCCATCCGCACGCTGCACCTGGTGATCGACAACAACCCGTCGCCCGTCGCGGCCGTGTTCACCTTCGCCCCGCGCAGCGGGCGCGCGGACATCGAGACGCGCGTGCGCATCGACGAGTACACGCATGTGCGCGCCATCGCGCAGACGAGCGACGGCAAGCTCTACATGGCCAGCCGCTGGGTCAAGGCCTCCGGCGGCTGCTCCGCGCCACCGGGCAAGGACCCGGCCGCCGCGCTCGCCACGCTCGGGCGCATGCGCCTGCGCGTGGACGGCGACGTCGCCCCGGGCCGGCCGGTGCAGGCGCAGCTCATGATCAGCCACCCCAACAGATCGGGCCTGGCGATGGACCAGGGCACGCGCCAATACACCCCCGCGCATTTCGTGCGCAAGGTGGACGTCACCTATGGCGGCGAGCCGGTCCTCTCGGCGGACCTCGACTTCGCGATCAGCGAGAACCCGCACCTGCGCTTCTGGTTCGTTCCGCAAGGCCAGGGCGAGCTGAAGGCCACCGTGGTCGACTCGCGCGACCTGACGTTCCAGTCGTCGCTGGCGCTGCAGCCGCTGCCGTGAGACATGCTGCCGGGTGGGCCGCGGGATGCGGTGAGCCGCGGCCTTCGGGAATGTCCCGGCTGCTCGGGAAACACCCGAGGCGCCGCGAGGGTCGGTGACGCGAGCCGGCGTGGTATCAGGACGTAAACTGGACTGCGCCCGCGTCGCGCCGACCGCGGCCGTTGGAGTGTCACCATGTCCTCGATGACCCAGGCCGGCGTCGCCGTGCCTGCCGCGGCGCCCGCCGCCGCGCCGCCCGCCGACGAGCCGCGCTCCATGGCGTGGTATCGCGTGGCGCTCGTCGCGGCGCTCGTCGTTCCGGCGCTGCTGTTCGCCGCGGTGTCCATGGGCACGCGCCACACCACCGAGGTGCAGGCGCAGGCCCGGCTGGAGCAGGCCACGCGCGTGGCGGTCGAGCAGGCGGCGCGGGTGGTGGAGACCAACGAGGTGATCGCGCGCTACGTCGACCAGGTGAGCGCGCTCGGCAACGACGAGATCCGCGCGCGCCAGCAGGAACTGCACCGCATCCTGTCCGGCATGACGCGCGGGCTGGCGCAGTTCCAGTCGGTGTGGGTGTGGGACGAGAACGGACGCCCGCTCGCGAGCAGCAAGTTCGCCGTGCCGCCCGCCGTCGACGTGGCGGACCGCTCGTACTTCCGCACCGCGCAGGCGTCGCGCGGCACCGGGTGGTTCGTGAGCGAGCCGCTGCGCAGCCGCACCACGGGCGAGCCGTTCTTCGACTTCTCGCGCCGCCGCGAGGCGCCCGACGGGCGCTTCACCGGCGTGGTCTCGGTGTCGCTCTTTCCGGCCTACTTCAACGCGTTCTTCCGGCCGCTGGTGCAGAACGAGCCGGGCCTGGCGATGGGGCTGGTGCGCTCGGACGGCGCCATCATCGCGCGCGAGCCCGACGTGCAAGTCGGCAGCCGGCTGCGCGCAGGCACCGGCTTGCTGCGCGACATGGCCGAGGGCCGCGCGACCGGGCGCGCGCGCGGCCCGTCGCCGATCGACGGCGAGCGCCGCATGCTCGCGTACCGCAAGGTCGGCGAGCTGCCGCTCTACGTCTACGCGGCGGTGCGCGAGGACGCGGTGTTCGCGCCGTGGCTGCACGCCACCACGCTGCTCGCGCTGTTCACCTTCCCGCTCGCGCTGGGACTGTCGGCGCTCACCTGGATCGCGATGCGCCATGCGCAGCGCGAGGCGGTGGCGCTGAAGGCGTTCCGCCGGCAGACCGAGGAGCGCCATCGCATCGAGGAGGCGCTGCGCCATGCGCACAAGCTCGAGGCGCTGGGGCGCATCACCGGCGGCGTGGCGCACGACTTCAACAACGTGCTGATGGTGGTGCAGAACAGCGCGAGCCTGATCCGCAAGCTGGCCGAGCGCGGGCGCCCGCTGACCGCCGCGCTGGAGGCGATCGACCGCTCGGTCACCCACGGCACGCACCTCACGCGGCAGCTGCTCGCGTTCGCGCGCAAGCAGCCGTTGCGCGAGCAGCCGGTGCGGCTGCAGGAGATGCTGCCCGCGTGGCTCAACCTGATCCGCGCCACGGTGGGCTCGCGCGTGGACGTGCAGGGCCGCTTCGACGTGTCGCTCGCGCCGGTGAAGGTGGACGTCGCCGAGCTCGAGCTCGCGCTCATCAACCTCGCGGTGAACGCGAGGGACGCGATGCCCGAGGGCGGCCGGCTCGACATCGGCGCGCGCTTCGTCGAGCGCGCCGACCTGCCGGCCAACGTCCACGTGCGCACCGAGGCCCCGCGCCTGGTGGCGCTCACCGTCGCGGACACCGGCGTCGGCGTGCCGGACGCGCTGCGCGAGCTGGTGTTCGAGCCGTTCTTCACCACCAAGCCCCCGGGCCTGGGCACGGGGCTCGGCCTGTCGCAGGTGTACGGCTTCGCGACGCAGGCGGGCGGCACGGTGCGGCTGGACAGCCAGGTGGGCCGCGGCACCACCGTCACGCTCTACCTGCCGTGCACCGACGAGGCCGCCGAGCCGGCGGCGCGCGCGGCGTCGGCCCCGGCCGGCTTCGACGGCCACGTGCTGCTGGTCGACGACCATGCGGACGTGACGTCGGTGATGGCGGCGCTGCTCGAGCAGATGGGCGCGCGCGTCACCGTGTGCGGCACCGCCACCGAGGCCCTGGCCGCGCTGGACCGCCCGGGGCCGGCGGTGGACGTGGTGCTGAGCGACATCACCATGCCGGGCGAGATGGACGGCATCGAGCTCGCGGTCACTCTCGGCCGCACCCGGCCGCGGCTGCCCGTCGTGCTGATGACCGGCTTCGCGGCCAACCTGAGGAAGGCGCTCTCGCTCGGCATCGAGGTGATCGCCAAGCCCTGCAGCGCCGACGCGGTGGCCGCGGCGATCGCCCGGGCGCTCGCGAGCCAGCGCGTGGCGGCGTAGGAGCCGGCGCGGCTGGGGAGCGCGGGGCGCTCAGCGATCGCCGCCGGCGCGCTTCAGCGGGCCGAAGCACTGGCCGAGGCTCGCGTCGGCGCACGACAGGTACATCTCCCGGGTCGGCTCGAACAGCAGGAAGTTGGTGTGGCGCTGCCCGGTGTCGTCCTTGTCCACGTCGGAGCAGTCCTTGCCGCCGTGGTCCTTCGTGATCGTCATGTCGAGCTTGTAGAAGCCCTTGGCGTCTGGCTCGCGCGACACGGTGAAGCTGTTGTCGGAGCGCTCGGCGCCGCTCACCACCTGGGCCGTGCCGTCGGCGCGGAAGTCGTACGTCTCGGTGCAGCCGTTCTGCTTGACGGTCCAGCGCCACTTGCCCACGAGGGGGTGCGTTTCGCCGGGGCCGCGCGCGTCCGCCTGGGCCGCGGCCAGGCCGGGCAGCGCGAGCGCGACGCAAAGGAGCAGGGTGCTTCGGGTCATGGGGGCCTCCGGCTCGAGCGGGAACGGGCCAATCTACCACCGCTTGGCAAGGGCCCGCGCCGCGAGCGCGCGCCGGCGCCGACGCATCATGGCGACGCCGCTGCCCGCAGCCACCACCGACGACGGAGATCGACGCATGGACACGCCCCACCGACCGCTGCTTCCGGATTTCGAGGCGCGCCGGATGCGCCTGGAGGGCGAGGACATCGAGATCGCGTACGCCCTCGGCGGATCCGGTCCGCCGCTGCTGCTGCTGCACGGGCATCCGCAGACGCATGCCCTCTGGCACCGGGTCGCGCCCGCGCTCGCGCAGCGGCACACGGTGGTGGCCGCCGACCTGCGCGGCTACGGCGATTCGTCCAAGCCGGCCGGCGCCGCGGATCACGCCAACTACGCCAAGCGCGCGCTGGCGAACGACCAGGCGAGCCTGATGCGCCGCCTGGGCTTCGACCGCTTCGACGTGCTGGCGCACGACCGCGGCGCCCGGGTGGCCCATCGCCTCGCGCTGGACCATCCCGGCGCGGTGCGGCGCCTGGTGCTGCTCGACGTGGCGCCGACGCTCGCGATGTACGAGCAGACCACCGAGGCCTTCGCGCGCGCCTACTGGCACTGGTTCTTCCTCATCCAGCCGGCGCCGCTGCCCGAGCGGCTGATCGAGGCGGATCCCGCCGCCTACGTGCGCGACGTGATGGGCCGGCGCAGCGCCGGCCTGGCGCCCTTCGACCCGCGCGCGCTGGCCGAGTACCAGCGCTGCCTCGCGCTGCCCGGCGCCGCGCACGCGCTGTGCGAGGACTACCGCGCCGGCGCCGGCATCGACCTCGAGCACGACCGCGCGGACCGCGACGCCGGCCGGCGGGTCGACGCGCCGCTGCTCGTCCTGTGGGGCGAGCACGGCGTCGTCCACCGGTGCTTCCGCCCGCTGGACGAATGGCACAAGGTGGCGCGTCAGGCCGAGGGCGAGGCGCTGCCCTGCGGCCACTACATCGCCGAGGAGGCGCCGCAGGCGCTGCTCGCGCGCGTGCTGCCGTTCCTGGCCGGCGGCGGGCCGGGCTCGCCTGCCGAGGGCGCGGGCCGGCAGCCGGCCCGGCGCGCATGAGGACCCTGCGGCTCGCCGACGTCGTCGAGGCCTCGCGCCGCGTCGCGCAGACCGGCAGCCGGCTCGCCAAGCGCGACGCGATCGCCGGCTGCCTGCGCGGCGCGGCGCCCGACGACGTGGAGGTGGCCGTCGCCTTCCTCTCGGGCGTGGTGCGCCAGGGCCGCATCGGCATCGGCTACGCCACGCTGGCGGCGCTGCGCGGCGCGCCCGCGGCGCAGCCCGTGCTCGGCCTCGGCGAGGTGGATGCCGCGCTCGGCGCCATCGCGGCGACCGCCGGCAAGGGCTCGGCGGCCGCGCGCGGCGCGCTCCTGCGCGCGCTGTTCGAGCGCGCCACCGCGGCCGAGCAGGACTTCCTCGTGCGCCTGCTCGTCGGCGAGCTGCGCCAGGGTGCGCTGGAGGGCGTGATGATCGACGCGATCGCGGCCGCCGGCGGCGTGCCCGCGGCCGACGTGCGGCGCGCCGCGATGTTCTGCGGCAGCCTCGGCCCGGTCGCGCGGGTGGCCCTCGGCGAGGGCGCGGGCGCGCTCGCGCGCTTCGCCGTCGCGCTGCATCGCCCGGTGCAGCCGATGCTCGCGCAGCCCGCCGACGGCGTCGCCGACGCGCTGGCGCGCCTGGGCGCCGCCGCGCTCGAGTGGAAGGTGGACGGCGCGCGCGTGCAGGCGCACAAGGCCGGCGATGCGATCGCCGTCTACACGCGCAACGCGAACGACGTCACCGCGTCGGTGCCGGAGATCGTCGAGGCGCTGCGCGCGCTGCCGGCGCGCGAGCTGATCCTCGACGGCGAGGCGATCGCGCTGGCCGCCGGCGGTGCGCCGCAGCCGTTCCAGGTGACGATGCGCCGCTTCGGCCGCAAGCTCGACGTCGCGCGCATGCGCGCCGAGCTGCCGCTCGCGGTCTACTTCTTCGACTGCCTGCACCGCGACGGCTCGCCGCTCGTCGACCGCCCGGCGCGCGAGCGCTTCGACGCCCTCGCCGACGCCGTGCCGGCGTCGCTGGTGATCCCGCGCCTGGTCACCGCCGACGTGGCCGCCGCCGAGGACTTCTACGCCGATGCGCTTGCGCGCGGCCACGAAGGCGTGATGGCGAAGGCGCTCGACGCGCCGTACGAGGCGGGCAGCCGCGGCGCGAGCTGGCTCAAGGTCAAGCGCGCGCACACGCTCGACCTGGTGGTGCTCGCCGCCGAATGGGGCAACGGCCGCCGGCGCGGCTGGCTGTCCAACCTGCACCTGGGCGCGCGCGACCCGGCGGGCGGCTGGGTGATGCTGGGCAAGACCTTCAAGGGCATGACGGACGCCTTGCTGGAGTGGCAGACGCACGAGCTGCTCGCGCGCGAGGTCGGACGCGACGGCGCGACGGTGCACGTGCGGCCCGAGCTGGTGGTCGAGATCGCCTTCAACGACCTGCAGGCCAGCCCGCACTACCCCGGCGCCATGGCGTTGCGCTTCGCGCGCGTCAAGGGCTATCGGCCCGACAAGCGCGCCGAGGACGCGGACACCATCGACACGGTGCGCGCGCTGCACGCGGCGGCCAAGCGCGAGGCGTAGCGGCCGCGCACCGGCCGGCGGCGCGAGGGGCCCCGCCGCGGCGACCCTGCGTGCCGCGGAGGCATTGCCCTCGGGTGTAAAAGCGTGGCCTTTCCGACACCCTCCGAGGAGATCGACATGAGCGAACGCAAGGGCAGCGCCCATTGGGACGGCCGCGGCAAGGACGGCAAGGGCCGCGTCAGCACCGAGACCGGCACGCTGAAGGATGCGAACTACGGCTTCTCCACCCGCTTCGAGGAGGACAAGCGCGGCACCAACCCCGAAGAGCTGATCGCCGCGGCGCATGCCGCGTGCTTCTCGATGGCGTTCTCGTTCGCCTGCGACAAGGCGGGCTTCGCGACCGAGGCCATCGACACGACCGCCTCGGTGCGCCTCGTGTCGAAGGACGGCGGCTTCGCGATCGACCGCATCGCGCTCGAGATGAGCGCGAGCGTGCCCGGCATCGACGAGGCGAAGTTCCAGGAGCTGGCGCACGGCGCGAAGGTCGGCTGCCCCGTCTCCAAGGCGCTGGGCGGCGTGCCCGACATCACGCTGAAGGCGTCGCTGCGCCGGTAGGGCGCGGGCTGCGCCGGCCCGCCGGGGGCCCGCGCGGCCGCCGGCGGATTCGCTCACGCGTTGGCGCCGTACCGCGCCGCGGCTGCCCGGCACGCGGCCGCGGCGGCTGGACGGCACGCGGCCGTGCGGTCGCGGCGGCTCGATCCTGGCGAGCGCGAAGGTCATGAGGCCTGGAACGCCGACCCAGGCCGAACCCCGTGCGCGACCCCGTGCTCTCGGCCGGGGCCGTTGCCTTATGGTGTGCCTCGTGCAGTTCGACATCCCCGACCCGGCCTACAGCAGCTCCGAACCCGCGCGCGCCCGCTTCCGGCTGGCCGTGAAGCTCGCCTTCGGGTTCGCGGCGCTGATCTGGCTGATCGACTCGCTGCAGTGGGCCCTCGGGGAGGACGCGGCGACGTTCGGTGTCCGCCCGCGGCAACTTGGCGGGCTGCCCGGCGTTCTCTTCGCGCCGCTCGTGCATGCCGGCTTCGGGCACCTCGTCGCCAACACGCCGCCCCTGGTGGTGGTGGGTGCCGCGATGCTGTTCCTCTACCCGAGCTCGTCGCTGCGCGTGCTGCCGGCGGTCTACCTCGGCCCCGGGCTGGCGGTGTGGCTGCTGGGCCGCGACTCGGTCCATTTCGGCGCCAGCGGGGTGGTCTACGGCCTCGTCGCGCACGTGTTCGTGGCCGGCGTCCTGCGGCGCGACCGGCGGGCGATCGCCGCGTCGCTGGCGGTGTGCTTCATGTACGGCTCGCTCGTCTTCGGGCTGGGGCCCTCGCAGCCCGGCGTGTCGTGGGAGACGCACCTGGCGGCCGCGGTCATCGGCGTGGCGTCGGCCATCGCGCTGCGGCGCCTCGATGTGCCGCCGGCGAGGCGCTACGCCTGGGAAGGCGACGCCGGTCCATCGGTACAGGACGATCCGGACAGTCGATGAACGCGCCCGACGTCGCCATCGCGTCCGCAACACCTGGCGCAAGTCGCGCTCGCCGCGCCGCCGAGCTCGGCGGCGAAGGCGACGAGGATCGGCAGCGACGCGACGGCCCGCAGCAAGCCGAGTCCGTGGCTCAGACTGTTGGCCACTTCCTCGCCGAGGGTCTGCGGTTGCTCGTCGAAGCGATTCGTCATGGGTCGGCTGTCGAGCTTTGGCCGGGCCTCACCGTCCGCCAGCTGCTTTGCGGCGTGCAGCGCGCGTGTCGCCCATGCAGCCCAAAAAATCAGGGCCCGCTCGCCGGCGGGCCCTGGAAGAGATGGTGCCGGTGAAGAGAGTCGAACTCCCGACCTTCGCATTACGAATGCGCTGCTCTACCAACTGAGCTACACCGGCGTAAGCCCGCGATTATATAGCGGGCGCAGGACTCAGCGCGGTTCCGCGTGATACCCGGTGACCCGCTCCACCTCGTTCTTCGATCCCAGGATCACCGACACCCGTTCGTGCAGCTTCTTCGGCTGGATGTCCAGGATGCGCTGCTTGCCGTTGGTGGCGGCGCCGCCGGCCTGTTCCACCAGCCAGCCCATGGGGTTGGCCTCGTACATCAGGCGCAGCTTGCCCGGCTTCTCCGGCTCGCGCTTGTCCCAGGGGTACATGAAGATGCCGCCACGGCTCAGGATGCGATGCACGTCCGCGACCATGGAGGCCACCCAGCGCATGTTGAAGTCCTTGCCGCGCGGGCCTTCCTTGCCGGCCAGGCATTCGTCGATGTAGCGGCGCACCGGCGCGTCCCAGTG